>JACCEE011802389.1_pt1 | contig 16030 bp, 23 predicted proteins | sample 7449931 | NCBI WGS metagenome assembly JACCEE01 (sample SAMN15323457, study PRJNA562643) | freshwater metagenome | isolation source: river surface water | place: USA:Blue River Watershed | collected 2017-08-19 | reverse complement strand
TTTGCCCGGTGGCGCCGTGGTGATCACCGAAACCACCGGCATTATGCCTTCCGATTCCGGCCTTTACCCTTATTGCGTCGTGACGGGCGCCGATTCAGCGAATTTTGGAATGGGCGAGCTTTCCTCCGACGACGTGCTCGCCGCCATGCTGCTCGGCGGTGGCCGCGACGTGGGTCGAAAGCGGGCGGAGATTGTCGCGCGCCGCGTTTCGTCGTGGATCGCGGTCAAGGGCGGTGAGCGATGACGACCGTTGAGTTGGATCGGTGGTTTAAGGCCCTTCTTGGACCTGACGCGTTTTTGGCGAGCGATCCATCCTTGAATGGGTTGCAGGTCGACAATGACGGGGCAGACGTTTGCCGCGTCGCGTTCGCGGTCGATGCCTGCGAGGAGACCATTCTCCGCGCGGCGGAGCTCGGCGCCGGAATGCTTTTCGTGCATCACGGTTTGTTTTGGAAAGCCCCGTTGGCCCTACGCGGGTCTCATTATCGCCGCATAAAGGCTTTGTTGGACTCGAACCTGTCGTTGTACGCAAGCCATCTCCCGCTCGACGCCCATCCCGAGGTCGGCAACAACGCGGGCATCGCGCGCGCGATAGGCCTTGGCGACCTTAAGCCTTTCGGTGAATGGCGCGGGGCGGTTATCGGGTTCCGCGGCGAATTATCGGAGTCCTTGGGGATCGACGAGATACTCTCGAGGCTCTTTCCCGACGGTAGGCAGCCGGCCCATATTCTGCCCTTCGGTCCGAAAAAGATACGTTCGGTGGGCATCGTTTCCGGTGGCGCCTCCGACGAGGTTCATGAGGCCATCGCGCTTGGGCTCGATCTTTACGTAACCGGCGAGTTTGAGCACGAGGCCTATCATCCCGCGATGGAAGCCGGGATTAACGTGATAGCGGGCGGACATTACCAAACGGAAACGTTCGGCGTTCGTCTGGTCGCGGAGCGGCTCGCCCGCGAGACGGGAATCGACGCGGTGTTCGTGGACGTTCCTACCGGGTTATGAGTATTTTTTTTCTAGGATGGTTATATGAATACTGATAAGGCGGCGAAGGTATGGCCGTTTTCGCTGACGTTGGCGGTTATCGCCCTTGATCAGCTCACGAAGCTGATCGTTTCCCTGAACGTTAAGCCTTGGACCGTCGGTTTCACGGTCTTTAACGACTTGTTTCGCATCGTCAGGGTATACAATCCCGGAATCGCGTTCAGCATCGGCGGAAGCCTGTCGTCGAGTATCAGGAGCGTGCTGTTCGGCTTGCTTCCCTTGATCATCATACTCGTGGTGGTTGCCGTGTATTTTCGAAGCGACGACCTGAATCGCACACAGCGATGGTGCGTCGCCGGCATAATCGGTGGCGGGCTGGGAAACCTAATCGACCGATTTTTCCGACCAAACGGCGTTTTGGATTTTATTGACGTGCGGTTCTTCGGGATCTTTGGCCTAGACCGCTGGCCAACGTTCAACGTCGCGGATTCCGCGGTCGTAGTATGCGGTATACTGCTGATGGTCTCGCTGGTTTTAGGGATAAAAAACGCTAAAGGTGGTTCCGATGAATAAGAAGCTCACGTCCGTTCTGGTGCTCGTTATAGGCACCCTGGTTAATATCGTTCTTGCGATCGCTTGCATTGGCGTCCTATTCGTTCTCATCAGCTTTCTCAAGCCGGTGGTCGGCGAGAGTATCGTCAATTTCGTTCCGTTCCCGATAATCGGCGGGATCTTTCTCGCGATGATTATTTACCAGCGGCTCATGACTTGGGCGATGGATAAGTTTAAGTTGGGAGACCACATGGATCCACTCTTCCAGATTCGCCGCAAGCCGCCGAAGCAGGACTGACCGGTGTTAGTATCCGTCCGATAGTTCCCGGTTCAAGTCGCGCTGGCACAGTTCCTGGTAAACCAGCGCGCGAATCTTGAGTTTTTCCTTTATGTCTTTCGCGAACGGCATGTATCTCCAGAAGACGGCCCGGACTTCCTTGTCGAGCTTCTGGATTCCCTCGCTTTCCTTCAGCATCCACAAGAGATAGTCGTTGATAAAATATTCTTTGACGTCGCCCTTGAGTTTTTGCGCTTGGAACCACTGGTAATAATTTCCGGTCAAGCCTTCTTCCATCCAGTAATACGAGGCTTTTTCCTTTGCGACTTGCCAGCGGAGATCCGCGACTGCGGTCAGCACGGCGATCTGGATGTTTTTGGCGTACATAGGAATCGCGATTCGCCCCCGGCTCGTCACTCGGTTATAACGGTCAAAGGGCTCCCAGCAAAAGCCGAAATCCCCGTACGACGGAAGCAGGATGACGAACGGCGGGATTCGGTTCAATTGGGATTTATACTGACGGCAGTATGCCTCAGGATCGACGCTCTCGACCCAACGCAGGGTTTCGATGATATTTTCCCGAATGCCGAGCTCTCGGGAGGATGAATGAAAGTACTCGCGGGACAGGATGGGAAAGTGGTTTCCCTGGCGGCCGCAGGTCATCTTCGCCATTTGGCGGATCGTTTCCATCTCGACCGTGACTCCGGAGGTATTGGTCGTACCTCCGCCCGAGGTATCGACTTTCTGCTGAAGGGTTCGTACGTCGGCCTCTGCAGTCTCATAATCGTTAATGAACGATTGGAGCTCTTTATCTAAAGCGACGATTTTCCGGAAACACTCGGTAAAGTCTCCCATCGCGCGCTTTTGCTGCTCGGTAAAGCAGGCCTTTACGCCCGAGAACCCGGCGAGGGGTTCGTGCGACAGGACCGAACCCATCTTGTTTTTCAGGTCTTCTTCCGCCTTGAGGCGCTCGTCGGATTTCGCGCGGAGCAGGTTCTCGGCGCTTTGGAGCTTGCCTTGCGCTTTCCCGAGGAGCTGCTGAAATCGTGACGATTCGTCCTTACGGCTGGTTTTCGCCTCGTCTGTGCTTGAGGGGTTAATCTTTCCCGCGCCGATCTCGTATAGCCACTCGTCGAGGTAGTATACGGGCTCGCGGTAGATGTTGTCGTCGATTACCGTGGAGAAGAGGGCTTTCTGCTCGGGTGATAGGAGGGTGGGTAGGATAATGCCATAGCGGAGCGCATATCGCTTCGCGGGATCGATTTTTCCCGAGGCGGCCCTAAGCGCTATGTTTTGGATAAAGTCCCAGTAAGCGGTGATGATTTGCTGGCGGTATACGCCGCGGTCCTTGGGGTCTTGGCAGGTTAGGTATTTCGACAGCAGGTTATGCAGTCGCTGCGCGGTCTCGTTTTCGCTACCGAGGACCTTTTTGTAGTAAGCGGGGTCGTCAAAATAGCGATGCGGGGTTTCGTTGTAGAAAGTCTCGATCTTGGTGAAGGACGACGCGGTAAGGTCGACGTCATGGGGGCCGCGCGGGCCGGAGCCGCTCGCTTCCAGCGCCGATGAAAACAGTGCTTCTTTGCTGATGGCCGGTTTACTGGATGATTTGTTGACTACGACGGGAGTATCGTCAAGAAGCGCGGCCAACTCGGGATCAAGTCCAAGATTATCCATAAGGGTCTTCTTTCAGAAATGGTGGTTTATTGGTTGGTTAGAAGAGGACTCGTGGAGGTGAGGGGAATTGAACCCCTGACCTCTTGCATGCCATGCAAGCGCTCTAGCCAACTGAGCTACACCCCCGAGGTAAGAGGAATATAGCAGGATACGCCCGGAAGGTCAAGAGTCCTCTCTTTCCGGGCCCGACTGTTAATTAAATTATAGCACGGTATGTACCGAAGTTTCCCCAAATATGCTATAAAAGAGTTTGTAAGGAGAATTTACGCAATGAACGACAAACTCTGCCCCTGCGGCTCAAACCTCGAATATGACAAGTGCTGCAAGCCCATAATTTCCGGTAAAACCGTGGCCCCCACGGCCGAAGCCCTGATGCGCGCGCGCTATTCAGCCTACGTTAAGCACGAAATCCAGTTTATCGCCGATTCTTGCCTGAGGGGCGAGGGCGAAAGCGATATTGATATGGAAGAAACCCGCAAGTGGAGCGAGGAATCCCAGTGGCTTGGGCTCAAGATTCACGGCACCAAGGATGGCGGTCCGAACGACGCCGAGGGAATCGTCGAGTTTTCCGCGAACTACATCCTTAACGGGATGAAGGACGAGCATCGTGAGGTCGCGGGGTTTAAGAAGGTAGATGGTAAGTGGCTGTATGCCGAAGGCCGTCTTGCCGGCACGACAATCGTCCGTGCCGCGCCCAAGGTTGGCCGTAACGAGCCGTGTCCGTGCGGTTCAGGGAAAAAGTACAAGCAGTGTTGCGGTAAGTAAGAAGCTGGAATGCGTAATATATTACGTAACGTTACGCAGCCACTTCCCGCTTTTTAACCGCCATATACCGAGGATCATCTTTAGGGGGTCCTCGGTGCACAGGCATAGATAGATAGCCCAGGCCGGCGCGTGGAATACGAACGACGCGGCGGCCGCGAGCGGCAACGCGAATCCCCACATAAAGAACACGTCATAAAAAACGCTGAAAACCGTATCCCCTCCCGCGCGGCAGACCCCGATAATCATCGACATATTGAATGCCCTAAAGGGGTATGAGATCGCGAGAAGGACCATCATCGCGAAAATGATCTCGAAAACGCCTTGGTCAACGTTAAAAATAAGCGGTAACAGCCGCGACAGGGGTAACAGCAGCGTCGCGACGCAGGCGGCGAGTAAGGGGGCGAAGCGCGTGATGCGCGAGGCGTACGACCGCGCGGCGAGCTCCTCGCCAGCCCCGATCTTATTGCCTATCAGAACGGAACAGCCGTTGCCCAAGCCGATGAAGATCGCCCAGGTAAGGTTGGACAGTGTGTTCACGATATTGAAGGCCGCGATGGCGTCGGTGTGCGTACGCGCGAAGATGGCGTTTTGCGCCGTTATACCGAAAGCCCATATAATCTCGTTGACGATAACCGGAATCGCGATAACGAAGTAACGTTTGGCCATTTCGCGGTCAAACCCGAACAGTTCCTTAAGCGACCCCGCGAGCGCGTACTTTCTGGCGTAACTTACCGAAACGAGAATTCCCGTTTCCAGGACGCGCGCCATGACGGTGGCGATCGCGGCACCGGTAACGCCGAGCCGGGGAAAGGGCCCAATGCCGAAGATTAGGAGCCAGTTAAAAAGGACGTTTGTGCCCAGGGCGATGAAGGTCGTCGTCATTGAAAGCTTTACTTTCTGGATGGTGCGCATGACGAGCGTGAACACGAACGTGACGGCGAACGGTATGAAGCACGGCGCGACGGCCCTGAGGTATTCGGAGCCGGCGGCGATGACCGCGGGATCGGTGGAGTAGACTCCGATGATTTTCGCCGGTACGGCGATGCACGCGGCGGTGAAGACGGCCGCGACAAGGATCGCGATCGTTAGGCATAGTCCCGTGGTTTTCCTGATTCCGCGGACGTCCTTTTTTCCCCAGAACTGGGCGGTAAACACGCCCCCGCCCGAGCAAACCCCGAACAGAATCATGTTAAGCAGGAAAAAAACCTGATTGCCGAGCCCGACTCCGGCGATCTCGACGGTGCCGAGCCTACCGATCATCACGGTGTCGATCAAGTTGACGAACGACGAGAGCAGGTTTTGCAGCATTATCGGAACGGCGATGATGAAGAGGCTTCTATAAAATACTGTATCGTCGAAAAGCTTTATCCTTAGGCGCATCCCGATTCCTCCTGAAGTTTCTTTGACATTATGAGCGCCGCGGCGCGCGCGTCCGTGGCGGCGGACGCGGGAAAGAAACTCGGTAAGGAGCCTAAGTAACCAAACCCGGCGCGTTCGTAGATTCGCCGGGCCGCCGTCCATTCCTCGTTAACGATAAAGGCGATGTCTCGGATCCAAGGGCTCTTCGAGATGACCGTCGCGATCGCCTCCGCGAAAAACGCCGCGCCCGTGCCCCCGCGATGGGCGGGCCTAACGGCGAAGGACGAGACGTAGAGCACCGTGCCGTCCGTGACGTGCCGATCGGAGGCTTTGTGGCCAAGCGCCCACCGTTCCGGAATTGAATCCGGGATGGATTCCCAGAGCTCGGAGCAAAAATAGCCCGCGCTCTCGGCGCCGCGTTCGTCCCGCCCGTCGACGCGCTCAAGCATGATGAATCCGGGAGGGAAAGCGAGAAGGCGATCCTCGAACGTTTCATGCGTCTCGCGTATTCCCGGGGCGAAGCATTCGCCCTCTATCGCGAGGATCGCGTCGAGGTCCCCTTTCACCGCGGGCCTTATCCGGAATTTCGCCTCGGCGCCTACCACCCAAGGACCTCCTTCCTGTGCGCGACGCCGATCTCGCGGAGGTTCGTCTCGAGCGAAAGGTCAGGGCTCCTTCGTTCCTTGAGGTCGATCGAAAAGCGGTTCATGGAAAAATGCTGGAAAAGGAGTATGCCCGCCGGGTCGTCTTCGCAGTTTTTTCGAAGCTCTTCGGCGTATGCTCGAAAAAGTCCCTTCTCTCGGAGTTCCGCGTAACCCACGAGCCACAGAGGGCAGCCAAGCCCCTCGCGGAGCCGGGCGGTTTCCGCCGCCATCCAGATTTGGGTTTCGCGGAGGAAGCGAGAAAAGCGTTCGCCGCCGCGTTTGGTTATATAGGCGAGTTCCTTCGTTTTCGCGGTGTGAATGGGCGTTTTATTCAGGATGATGACGTTTTTGCGGAAGTCCGTGCGTAGTTCGGGATTAGAGCGGAAAAAGCCCTCCCCGAGCTTCCCCGCCTGACCGACGAGATACCGACTGTTCCGGGTAAGCTGCTCGTCCTTGCCGGGATTGTCCCCTACGACGATCAGCGAGATCTCGTCGCTTTCGGCGATCGAGTCCAAGCTCGTATTGTACACCACGGGGCTCTCGAGCGGGTATTCGGGCGTGCCGTCCGCGCGAGCAGCCTCCCGCTGAAGGTCCCCGAGGGTTGCCCCATCGGGCGCGATTAGTCCCTCCGCCTCGCGCGACCACGCGGCGCACTGATGCTTGAATGTGTCCCTGAAGGCCGTAAACGCCTTCCATTGCGCGCGCGTCATGGCGGCTTTTGTTAGGCTTTAGCGGGCTTGCCCGCGCGCATCTCGACGAGGACGAGCGCGATCGCGCCGAACGTGATGGAGAGATCGGCGACGTTCAAGATGCCGGTTCGAAGGTTTCCTATCCCGAAATTGAGAAAGTCCACGACGTTAAAGCCGTAGAGAAGGCGATCGAGCAGGTTGCTGATGCCGCCGGCTATGATCGTGACGAGTAAGGAGATTCGCAGCGCGTCCTGTCGGGCGAACAGGCAGTACGCGAGGCCCACGAGGCACAGGATAATCGGGATCCCGAGCAAAAGGGAATACTTAAGCAACGGAGGCCAGTCGGCGCCCATGCTGAGAAAAGCGCCGTTATTTTCCGTGTACTTAAGGACGATGAGGTCGTTGAGGAATCGGATCGCCGGTTTTCCCTTGAGATACGCGGCCGCCACGATCTTGGTAACGCGGTCAATGGCGAAATTGGCGGCAAAAATCCCGACGACAAGCGCGAGTCGGCGAAGAACCCCGTGTGTAGTGGTCATCCGCGGATTATCAGTCTAAGCCCTTGATGATCTCGTTCAATTTGGCCTCGTCGGACTCATTGATATAGATCTCGCAGGACGCATCTGATTTTTGCGTGAACGCAATGCCGTTTTTCTTCAGAATATCCGTTAAAAAGGTAGCTTCGACGTCACTATCAAAGGTGTCGATCAGTATCATATAGTCTCCCTTTCGTTATTTATAGCATATTTTAGCATGTTTTATGGAGCCTTGCTCGTTCGGCCGTTCAATGGATTACAAAGTATTTTACTAAGATACAGAAGGCGGTGTACGCGATCAAGACGTTATACATGAAAGTATGGTGAGGTAGGCGAATTTCCTTGGAATAGACGAAGTAGGCCTTTGGAATGAGTATTTTCATCACGAAAACGGTGATACAGCCCCATGCAATGGATGAGCGAAGGCAAACTCTTCCTTGAAAGTTTAGATATCTGTCGGAATATTCCCAGAACTGACGCTGTAGGACGATCTCGCAGAAATAGCTCGCAAGAAGCTCGAGAAGGGTTGCTAGAATCGCCCCGAGGACGAAAATCGCCAGGGGGTTGGAGTACCTCTTGATGATTATTGGGACGAGCACCCCGCCAAGTCCATACACCACAATGATTGGCAGTCCCCAAAAGAGGGGAAGATCGGCTAATCCTGGTAGCACGCTACCCGATGGTAAAAGCTCGCCAAGCGACCCCGCGTAAAATAGTAGCCCTCGCCGCGTTAAGGAACCCGTCTGCGCGTAAACGGCCGCGGTCTCGAAGCACCAGCCAAATAGGCCGCAGACGAAAAAAGTCGTGAAGCGGCTGTATCCGTTGATCGTGGTAAGCGCTTTAAGTAATCGCCCCATAGGCTCCTTATTTATATATGCAAAAAGCGTACATATTGGAAATTGAACCGAAATCGCAGCGGCAAATATCCTGCCCGACCGATTCGGCCGCTATCCTGTCGTGGAGGCAAAGGTTTTGCTCCTTTTCGAACAGGGGCCGGGTTTTTTGGCATACCGCGTTTTTACGCCTCATCAGCTGGTAGTGTTGGTCCGTGAAGTCCACGAACTTGGACCGCCAACCATTTTGGTCGATAACGCGCGCTATCTGGGAATTTTGCGACGAGGGCAGATGCTTGAAGTCGGAGTGCATGATTCCGATTCTCCCTCCCTCGCGAAGTCCCGTATACGCGCGTTCCAGCGTTGTTCGGATGTCGTCGCTGAAGTACAGCGAGTCGAGGAATAGGGCCACCGTGTATTTACCCGGCTCAAGATCAAGCTCGTTGATGTCCCCAACGGACCATTTTTCCGCCGTGCCATGCCGCTCGCGCGCGAAGTCTATCGCCACGCCGGATTTGTCCATCCCGTGCATGGCGGCACCCGTTAGCGATGCGACGTAGTTCGCTGTTTTTCCGTTCCCGCAACCGACGTCGAGCCCGATGTCCCTAGCGTTTAAGTGAACGAAAGTCGTCAGATAGTCCAGTTGGTTTCTGTCGGTAAACCCATCTTGGGTCAGGTCGACCCCGAAGGTTTCCTCGCAATATCGCGCGAACGCTTCGCTTCCGTTCGCCCGCCGATAAAATTCGTCGTAGCCTAAATCGTCGCTCATAACGTAAAACCCCTTTGTTTCGCGCTGTGCGTACGGAATATAGTACCACGTGTTCAGTAATTGTCGATAATTTTTTCCGCTATGAGAAAGGCGGCGGGGCAGAATAGGGAATCCAGCGCGAGGCCCACGAGCTTTCGCTGGATGTTACCCGACTGCGTGTGGGGAAAGTTGCTGCAGGAGAGCGTTCGGACGTCGTACACGGAGCAGGTGTTATCCTCGTTTTGAAAGGGGCAGGGGAGCTTCTTGAGCATGAAGCCAACGCCGTCGGGGTCCTGCTCAAGGTACTCGTCCATGAAGGCCTTTGGCGAAAGCCCGACCGTCGCGCAAATGTGCTTTATATCGGTATTGCGGAAGACCGGCCCGAGGTTCTTGCAGCAGGCGCCGCATTTGACGCAGTCGATTTGGGAAAAGACCTCTTCATGGTAGCCATGGACTAGCTTATCGAAACCCTGCCGATTCAGTTTCGACAGGTGCTTCATATGCCTCATTATTTCCTTGTGCTTTGTCTTGCTTCGCTCAAGAATGGCGTCGTATTCGGTGATGTCGTCCTCCGGTCAGTCCGTGAGCCAGGATTCGTTCTCCGGGTAGCTTTCGCCCGCCTGGTAGACGAATTCCTTAGCGGCGTCGGAATATCTGAAATATTTCTCTATGCATTCGGTGTACACGATGGTTTCCGAATTTTCGACGCGGGTAAGGTAGTCGCAGTATCCGGAGACTTTAATCGTTTTTGTCTTTATATCCGCGTCGTACGCGATGGTAAGATGATTGTTCCGGTAGATTCTGCTTATGGGCGTCGTGGCGTCCCCGAATTTGGCGTAGATTTTTAGCTTGCCGTAAATAGCGTAGTCGATCGCGTCTCGGCGGGAGTCGAAATACTTGGTTTGAAGCAAGGGCCTCATGGCCGCGTTGAATAGGTATAGCTTCCCGACGCCGTCGTTCGTGCTGGATACGATCTCGATCAGGCTCTCCTTGATATACGGAATGCTGATGAATTGCGCGGATAGGATGTTTTGCTCGCCGATCGGGAATCGCTGCATGGTGCGGGTTTTCATGTCGTACAGCAATACGGTGTATTTTGACTCCGCCGTCCTGATGAGCCACTTAGTCCGAGTGGCGTCGTTACCGATGACGACGACGCTGGGCGTCTTGGGGTCAGAGCTGTCGCTCAGCTCCTGTTGCGCGGCAAGGGAGAACGAAGCGAGTAGTATCATGACAAACAGGGAAATTTTTTTTATCATCACGTTCCTTCTTTGTAGGTACACGTCATATTTTAGCATTACTAGCCCTGAAGCCGCCAATTTTATCGCTCGAATTGCGCGAGTTTCCTGTCGAAGAGGTCTTTCCAGACTTCCTCGGTTGGGATAGTGACGCCGACAATGGCGAAGGTATACACGGTATTATCGACCCTCGCCGACAGCGCGCTGCCGACGCATAGTCCGTTATCCCCGATAAGGGAATAAACCTTGGCCTTATACTTGTTTGGGTATATACCCTTTTCTTCCCGTAATTCTATGTTTCCCATCGACAAAGCCAGCCCGAAGAATGCGTCAAAAGCGACCTTGCCCAGCAGGGCGTCGAAGAACCGTCTTTGAAAGGAGACGGTCTCGGTCATAAAGCGTATCTGCGATTCCTCATCGGTTGGCTGATAGGTATAGGTAATCTGCGGGGAGAAATACGACGTGTAGGTTTTTTCGAACTTCTCGAATCGCCCAAAGTCCTCCGGAACGGCTATGTCGTACTCCGAGAAAGCCCCAGGCGTAACGAAGAAACGTTTGTCGTTTTCCGTAACCTCGAACGGATTACAGGACGCGAGGCAGGCGCAAAGGGCCGCGAGCGCGAAAAGCGGCGTTGTTTTCATAGTCCTTCCTTGGCCGACCGTCGGCCCGCGTCGAGTATGCCGTATTTCGCGAGTGTTTTCCGGTATTCTTCGCTTTTTATGAATTCGGCCAGTGAGCGGTTAAACCGTCTCAGCAAAGCCTCCGCGCTCGGGAGCGCGCGCGAGACGAGAACTCGGTAGTCTCGTTTGGGGAGGGTGGCCCCGAGAGAATCGTCGCAAAGCACGATGTCCGAGTTCTCGGTGATCCGCAAAAGGTTTCGCACGATATTGCGATCCTCGACTATAAAATCGATGCGGTTCGTCTCGAGCTTTCGCAGCGACATCTCGATGGTTTCCGTTTCCTCGACGAACGCGCCGCGTTTTCGCAGCTCGGCGGCGATTACCTCGCTGCCCGCGGTTATCCCAATTCGGCTTCCGGCAAGGCCCTTCGGCGCCGATGCGTTCGACGCGTTGCGGATTATCAGCGTATCCGCCGATATAAAGGGCTCGGAGAGCAGGAAGCTCCGATTCCTGCCCTCGGTAAAGGAATAGGGAAACGTCCCGAAGCTTTTTCCCTCTAGGACGCGGGTTTCCGCCCTGTTCCAGGGAATAACCTCTATCGACGCGACGATTCCCGCGCGCCGGCAAATCTCCGTGACGATATCCATCGCAAGGCCCCCGCGCGAAGAGGTGTAGGGATACCATTCCCCGACGGAAAATCGCGCTTCCTGCGCCCAAAGGGGAGAGATTAGCAGCGAGACGAGCATGACAATCGTCAGTCTTTTCATATCGTCCTTCCCTAGCCAGGCCTTTGATGCGCGATGTGGCCGACGGCCCTTATTTTTTCCGCATACCGAACAACACGAACCAACCGCCAAGGAGAATAAAGGCGATTGGCAGGATGAGTTTGTAGGGCACGATCGAGAACGCGAGAGCGCTTACGATCGCGCAGGTCGCTACCGTCGCGACGGAGGCGAGGAGGACCGCGACGAGCAATATGCCTTTCGGCTTAAAGCCGAACAGGTAATACTGAAAGAAACCGACCGCGACCGCGTATATGTAGGCCGGCCAAGTGTACGCCGACAGCGCCCAACCGGTAAAAACCTCGAAGAAAAACAGCGCGCCGAGCACCGTGAGGATTCCGCCGGGGATTAGGAATCCCGGCGCCTTTCGTCGCGAGAAGTACGCGGCCTCGAAGATAAGGCCTGGCCCGAGCACGAAGATCGGCCAAAGATAGCGCATGCTCACGAAATCCTCGCCGAGGAGAAGCCCCGCCATAATCGAGCCGCCGAGTAGGATGAACGCGACTCCCAGTATCATGCTCGGCGTGAATCTCGATTCGCCCCGCGGCCCGTTATTGATTGCCATAGTAATCCCCTTATTGTCGGCTATTCGATTTTCTTGAATACCTGAGTGTCTTTCTCGTAATTAAACACTTCGCCCGTCTCAATTATATAATACCATCCATAGATTTTTATCTCGTTATTTCGGTACTTTTCCTTAATATAAGGATACGTGATTAGGTGATTCATTTGCTCGATTATGTTGAGCTGTTCCGTTTTCCACTCGCGTTCCTCGTCGTTGGCGATATTCTGCGAATCGATCTTTTCGCGCACGCGCTTCGCGAGCTCGAGCCATTTTCTCGTGTGGGGGATGGCCGCCAAATCGCCGCTATCCTTCAGTAACGCGTTGCACCCGCCGCAATTCGAGTGCCCGCACACGATGATGTTTTCCACGTTGAGGACGCGGACGGCATACTCGATGCACGCCGTCGTCGACACGTATTCCTCGGTTTCTCGGTAATACGGCACGAGATTCGCGATGTTACGGACCACGAAGAGCTCGCCGGGGAGGGTTTTAGTGATGAGGTTCGGCACGATTCGCGAATCCGAGCAGCCGATGAAAAGCGTATGCGGGGCGTGCTGTCGGCCTATGCTCGAGAACAGGTCTTTGTGCTCGAGGAAATCGTTCGTGTTGAATTCCCTGACGCCGTCAAAAAGATATTCCATGTTAGGCCTCTCCCTTTTCTTTATTTCTTTTTATGCACTTTGTCGGCATATTGGGGGAAGTGCTTATCCAGGCAAGAGGGGCAGATCCCGTGGCTGTACTGCGATTCGGTCCGTGCCTCGAGGTACTCCTCGATAGGAAGCCAATTATCCCGACCGTCGCGTATGTTCGAGCAATAGGAGCAAATCGGCAGCAGGTTTTTCAGCTTTCCGACCGTTTTCTCGCTTTCTTCGGCCTGTATCCGCATCCGGTCGACGATCATGACGATAAGCCCAAAGGCCGCCAGGATTTGGAGCCCGACGAGGAAGCCGAACACGAAATCGAGTAGGGGCGGCACGTTGATAAACCCGTATACCACGTTATAAATGCCCCAAAGAATGAATCCGGATCCTGCAAGGTTCTTTCCGGCGTTTTTACCCCTTGGGCCGCGGACGAGAACGGTGATGCCGGTAGATAGGAATAACACCCCGCGGATTACTCGTAGGCAACCCGTCGCAATGCTTGGCTGTACCGTGAATAGGAGAACGCTTAAGCCCCACACTAACGCGAACCCAAGGGACACAAGGACCCTTGCTGCCCGTACCTTTCCGCCCGTGAAGAGGTATACGCCCCAGCCGAGGAGGAGGAATCCGTGAAAGTGTAGGATTTCCCCGACGAGGAAGTATTGCCACCGCTCCAGCGGTAGGATTCCCGACCAGAAGAAGAACGCGATGCCGCCGAGGAAAAAAGAGGCTGCCCAGCACCCGGCGCCGGAGATGCCTTTCGCGGCGACCTTGATCGCGCAGAACCCTACTGCCACGCAGATGAAAACCGCTGAAAACCCGAGGTAGCTTAGTTCAATGGTGTTTTGATACGCAAACATTATTCACTCGATTGTGCGCACTAACAGGTTGGACCCTGCGATCATGGGATACCTCCACCGCGCGTTGTATTAATACAACGATAATGGTTTTTAACGAAAAAATATACCATAAGGCCGGGCGGTTTTCGGTTTTTTAAGTATTGAATCCGATGATTTTCATAACTTCCGCCATGCGTTCAATAGACCGATACTGGCCTTTCGCATGCTCGCGCTGATGTCCGTTCTTGTAAATGACGCAGTCCGCGCCCATCGCCTGGGCGACCTCGTAGTCATGGTCCAGATCCCCGATAAAAAGGATCTTTTCCGCATCGCCGATCTCGTCCCGTACTTCCCTGGCCCGCTCGACTTTGCTGACGACCGAGTAGTCGGGATTTCCCGCGATCTTTGTGAAATAGTCCGCGATTCCCTTTTGGCGCACTTGATCCAACAGGCTGTTTTGCTCGGAGGCGGAAACGATATACTGCTTGATCTTTCCCGCCTGCAGGCTCTCCAGCAGTTCCGGTATGCCTTCGGTAAGGGGCATTTCGGGGAAAAACCGGCGATAAAGGCGATTATAGTCCGCAGCCACGTTCTCAAAGGTGTACTTGGAAAAGTCAAAGCCGATATCTTGGTAAAATTCCCTTATGGGCATCCTGAAATATCGCTTATAGGCGTCGATGGTTATTTCCGGCAGGTCCCTGTCGGTTAATAAGCTGTTGACGATCATTACATTAAGCTCGACATCGTCGAGCAGCGTTCCGTTCCAGTCCCAAACCACTACGGTGTACATCTTGTTTCCTCTTTACGACGTAATCTCGATTCGGGCGTTTTCCGGATCGAGAACCACGCTTTCATAATATCCGTCGCCGGTGACGCGGGGTCGGGACACGATGGTGAAGCCATCATTCCCTAGCGCGGCCGTCAGTTCGTCGACGCGTTCCTTCGATCCGACGGAAACCGCGAAGTGGCTAAAGCCAAGACGCTCTGGGCCATTGCGCCCCGCGCCCTCGGTGACGTCCCCGCGGGACATGAGCTCGATCTTCGAGCCTGAATTAAAAGCCATGAAATAGGACGAAAAACCCTTGGCTGGATTTTCATACTTAGCCGATCTCGACGCGCCGAAATACCGCTCGTAAAAAGCGGCTTCCCGCTCAAGATCGAAGCACCAGATCGCCAAATGATGGATAAACATGGTTGTCGTACTCCTTCGGACCTAACCCCGCGCGAGCTTTTGCAGGACGTCGAGCGCGCGTTCCCCGTCCTCTGATTTGACGAAGACATGATCATGATAATAGCCCGCGACCACATTCGCGCTAATGCCAACCTCCGCGAGCGACGTCGCGACCGCGGCCGTTAGTCCGACGGCGTTAAGGCTTGAATGGATTTTCAGCGTAATGCGTTTATAGGACGACTCGAACGGTACCCCATCCGCTTTAGCGCTCGAGGATTCGAGGATGACGGTTGTCCCCTCGGTCTCCCTGATTATCGCCCAAGGCCTGAGCGGGATTATATCGCGCGACCCTTCTTTAATCGCGGCGAACGCGAATTCCCCGTCGGATAACTCCGGCTCCATGTTCTCGATCAACGTCCGAAGGTCCTTTTCTCCCGGCATGCCATTCTCCCGTAATCCTCTTAGCGATTATTGCAGATTACCCCTTTCGGGCTTTAGTTTTAAGTCGGGAGCGACGAATCTATACACCGTGATTTGATCGCCGAAAACGTATGTATAGAGCGAATAATCAAGCGTGGCGTACGGTTTATATTGCGGTAACTCAAAGATTTCCTTCGTGGTCCTAACCCCGAATTTTTCTCTGTTGACATTGACGACGAAGTAATACTTCTTGAACGGTCCGACGCCCGTTATCGCTTTGGAGTCCACCATTCCGGCGATAATCGTGGAGCTGGTCGGGGTTCGGGCCCTGCGAATATGGGGCGACGCGATGCCTCCGACCGTCAGGAGAATTAGCGTTAGTGCTCCGCAAATCGCGAAGGCCCGCGCCTTCGGTTTATTGGCCCGAAAGCGGATTAGGAAGTAAGTCAAGGCGCAGAGCGCAAACGCCAGAATCGCGAAGTAATACGGCGATGTCAGGCACGCCGAGATAATCGGGTGGTGTATCACGAGATCGATGAAGAAGGGCCGTTTTTCAAAGGCAATCAACTGGTTCATGTGGAAAAATATACCACTAAAGGACCGGATTATCCGGGGTTCGGATCATTTTAAGGACGGCTTGGATCGATTTGCCGTCATAGTCTTTCCCCTTTTCCACGCTCAATCCCCTTTCCTCGT
>JACCEE011307089.1_pt1 | contig 16035 bp, 17 predicted proteins | sample 7449931 | NCBI WGS metagenome assembly JACCEE01 (sample SAMN15323457, study PRJNA562643) | freshwater metagenome | isolation source: river surface water | place: USA:Blue River Watershed | collected 2017-08-19 | reverse complement strand
TCGGTAAATATTCCGGTCGATAAAATAGCGAATAATGCAGATAAACTGAAAGCTAAAAAGAAACCGATAATCACGTGCTGCGCCTCAGGCTCCAGAAGTGCGATGGCAAAAAGTGTACTGAAAGGAAGAGGCATTGTCGAAGTTTACAACGGAGGGCCATGGTTTAGGCTTCAATCCAAAATTAACAAAGGATAAAAATGGAAAATCAGGTAGAAATAAAATCAGGAAAACCGTTCTATAAAACATGGAATTTCTGGAAACAAGTTCTTTCTGTGTTTGTTGGAGCTACAGCCGGGTACCTCTATTATCACTTTGTTGGCTGTTCCTCCGGGCAATGTGCGATTACCGGAAACCCATACATGAGTACTGTTTGGGGAGGTTTCCTGGGATATTTTCTCATGAACAGCCCATGTGCCAGAGGAAGATGTTAATGGTTATGAATTATAAATTTAAAAATCAGGTTATGAAAAAGAACATGGGAACTATTGACAAGGTAATCAGGATATTGGTTGCTATTGTATTGGCTGTTTTGTTTTTCACAAAAGTGATTTCAGGCACATTGGGCATCGTATTACTTGCATTAGCTGTAGTTTTTGTGCTAACCAGCCTGATCAGTTTTTGTCCGCTCTATCTTCCTTTTGGAATAAGTACCAAAATCAGGAAATCGAATTAAGCCATTTGAATTTCAGAACAATAGAAACAATAAACTATGAGCTATTATTTCAAAGCCACATTGAGTACCAGTTTTGACGATGCGATGGCAAAAACTGCCGAAGCGCTGAAAACTGAAGGGTTTGGTGTGTTAACTGAGATTGACATGCAGGCCAAATTGAAAGAAAAAGTTGGTGTTGACTTTAAAAAATACAAAATCCTGGGTGCCTGTAATCCTTCGTTTGCATACAAAGCATTGCAAGCCGAAGATATGATAGGCATCATGTTACCCTGCAACGTGGTGGTTACCGAACAGGAAGAAAACCTGATTGAGGTAGCCATAGTTGATCCGCTTGCTGCGATGATGGCTGTTGAAAATTCACAACTCGAACCAGTGGCAATGGAAGTGACTGAAAAATTAAAGCGGGTGATCTCGGTACTCCAAAGTGCAAAATAATTACTCGCGATTTTTTTTGATTTCAATTTTCCAAAACAGAAAAGGATTATCAGAGCCTGATAATCCTTTTTAAATTTAGTTTAGTTCGATCGGAAAATAGATATTGGTTAAAAGAGAAAAGGTTCGGTATTTTTAAAACCGACACGAATATAACAGTTATTTTATAACTCCTTTAAAGATTTTTTAAGAATTTATTAATGTTCAGAATTGGGCTTTACAAAAGGTTACATAAATACTTGTTTCTCAGATGATTTTTTTTTGAGATATGTTTTATAATATCAACAGCCAAATTCCGTTGGTTGATTGCTTTTTTTTGACAGGGCTGACACTTAATAAATATTTAAGTTAAGTCCTTTTTTATTACTAAAAATATCGATAATAAATAATAACAGACATTTTTGTCTTTTATTATTTAAACCAATAAATTTGCACGCAAAAAAAATATGAGACTTTATAACAATATTGATCGGAAGGAACTTAAGAAAAGGTTGAAGTGTGAGGAATTCAACCGAAAAACCATATCGTTTTACAGGTATTTTATTTTAGATGATCCGCAGTCATTTCGAGATAATATTTACAAAGATTGGAGTGAATTGAATTGCTTTGGCCGTATTTATGTTGCGCGCGAAGGCATTAATGCCCAAATGAGCGTTCCGGAACATCACTTTGAGGCCTTCATTAACACCTTGAAAAAATACCCGATTTTTAATGAAATTCCGATTAAATATGCCATTGAAGACGATGGAAAGTCATTCTACAAATTAACTATCAAACTGCGTCCAAAGCTTGTTGCTGATGGCCTTAATGACAATGCGTTTGATGTAACTAATGTTGGTCATCATCTCAATGCTGCCGAGTTTCATGCTTTGGTTGATTCAGGAGACCATATCGTTGTGGATATGCGCAATTATTACGAATCAGAAATCGGTCATTTCAAAGGTGCTATTTGTCCTGAAGCCGACACATTCAGGGAGGAAATCGACCTGGTCACCGATATGCTTTCAGATAAAAAAGATCAGAAGATATTGCTTTATTGTACCGGAGGAATACGGTGTGAAAAGGCTAGCGCCTATCTGAGACATAACGGATTTACAGACGTGAATCAACTTCACGGAGGCATTCTGGAATATGCCCGCCAAATCAAACAACTGAACCTCGAATCTAATTTCATCGGGAAAAACTTTGTGTTCGACGAACGTATGGGCGAGTCGGTCAACGGTGAAATCATATCACATTGTCATCAATGCGGTAACCCTTGCGATACGCATGTCAATTGCGCCAATGATGCCTGTCATATCTTATTTATTCAGTGTCCGGAATGTGCTGCACAATACGACCATTGCTGCTCGAACGAATGTAGCGACGTGAAACATGCTTCAGCAGACGAAAAAAAGGTTTTCAGGATTCAAAACAACCGCAGGTTTGGGAATAGTCTGAAATATCGCAAGAGCTACTTATTAGCGAAAAAAGAATAGTTTTGAGCTAAAAATAATCTGGTTTTAAAACAATAACTGATGTCGAATTTCTGGAAAAATCTTCCAACTCCCATTTTTACACTTGCCCCGATGGAAGACGTAACCGACACCTCTTTTCGTGAAGTCGTTGCCCGCATTTCAAGTCCTTCCTATTTACATATCCTCTATACCGAATTTACATCAGTTGATGGTATGAACCATCCTGTAGGTAAGAAACGGGTAGGAGAGCGGCTGATAGTCAGCGATTCGGAACGGTTGATCCTGAAAGAAAAAAACATCCGGTTGGTTGCACAAATCTGGGGACGAAAACCCGAGCTTTTTCATAAAATTGCTGCCGAAATTACCGCTGAATTCAACTTTGATGGATTGGACATCAACATGGGGTGTCCGGTGAAAAATGTGGTGAAAAACGGGTGTTGTTCTGCATTAATCAACGAACCTCAGTTAGCACAGGAAATCATTCTGGCCACCAAAGAAGCGACTCATCTTCCGGTTTCGGTAAAAACACGCACCGGGATTAAGGTGCACGACACTGAAAACTGGATCGCCAACATCATGGAAACCAAACCAGCCGCAATAATTCTGCATGGACGCACGCAAAAACAGCAATCTGACGGGTTGGCCGATTGGAACGAGATTGCCAAAGGAGCGCGCATTCGAGACCAATTCAGTCCCGATACTTTATTTCTCGGCAACGGCGATGTTTTTTCGGTATCGCAGGGGCAGGAATTATGCCGGCAGCATGGATTAGACGGAATTATGGTGGGCCGTGGCATCTTTCACAATCCCTGGTTTTTCAATCCTGAAAAAATTGTCATGACTCAAACAGAAAAGCTTGAACAACTGCTGTTTCACACTAAACTTTTTGAACGAAACTGGGGTGGCAAAAAGAACCTGAATATTCTGAAACGTTTCTATAAAATTTACACCAACGACTTTCCGGGAGCCGCATTGCTACGCGCAAAACTTATGGAAGCCAAAACCTACGACGAGGTTTATCAAATCGTTGTTGAAAATCATAATAATTAATTTTTGGGAATAACCGGATTTTAGTTTTATTTTGATTCATCGAAATAACATCCGGTAAACTATGAATATCCGTAAAACTCTGCGCTCGCTTCACCGCGATTTTGGCTACTTTGTGGTTGGTATAACCTTCATTTATGCTGTTTCAGGAATTGCCATGAATCACCGGCAAGACTGGAATCCTCATTATTCAGTAATTACAGAAGAAATCAATCTTCCGGCCAGCGACCAAATGGAATATTCAAAAAATGAGATTGTTTCCATACTGAATAAGTTTACCAACCACCCGGCCTACAAAAAACATTTCATTACCAAAGACGCAACTGTCAAGGTTTTTGTAGAAGAAGGAACCGTTATTTATACACCTCTGGAAGGCAAAGCTGAACTAGAATTGCTGAAAAAGCGCCCATTTTGGTTTCAGATCAACCGGATACACCTGGCACAAACCGACCGAATATGGATATGGATTTCGGATGTTATGGCTGTATTCCTTTTATTTGTAGCTATTTCCGGCTTATTCCTTCTGAAAGGCAAATACGGAATCAAAGGCCGGGGTTTGTGGTTAACTGTTTTAGGTATTGTTATTCCTTTTATTTGTATTCTGTTTTTCTTAACTTAACTCCAACCAAAAATCAATATTTTATGAAAAAAGTATTATTCGTTCTCGTGGCTACTGCAGTTCTGTTTTCGTGTACCAGTAGAAACACACCAAAGAAAGATGAAAAACAAGTGCAAACCGTGGCCATGTCGGTTGATGAAATCCAGACCAAAGGGAAAGACCTTGTAGGAAAAGAAGTTATGGTAAAAGGCACGGTAACTCACGTTTGCAAAGAAGCAGGTGCCCGTTGCTTTATCATGGGAAGCACTGAAGATATCAGTTTGCGAATTGAAGCCGGAACTATTGGTTCATTTACTCAGGAACAAATGGGTGGCGATATCCAGGTGCGAGGCATTTTACGCGAGGTTCAACTAAGCGAAGAGGATTTGGCCGAAATGAAAAAATCAGCCGCGGCTGGCGAATCAGCTAATAAAGATCATGCATTAGGTCATGATGGGCCTGCCCTGCATTCGGTTGACGGTGGAAAACACGATAGTACAACACAGGCTCAAAAACTGGAAGAAATGGATCAAAAACTTGCCGAAAGCACTGAAGGATATGTGCCTGTTTATTACCTAGATGGCATTGAATTAGTTAAAGGAAAATAGTAACTGTTTATACACAAGAGAAAGATGCTCTGCACAATAAACAGGCGGAGCATCTTTTTTATTTTTTAGGCTCGGCTATAAAATTCAGCGATACCGAGTTTACACAGTGTCGTGTATTCTTCAGCGTAAAACCTTCGCCTATAAAAACATGACCTAAATGAGCGCCGCAGTTGGCACATGTGATTTCGGTACGTCTCCCGTCGGCATCTAAAGTTCGTTTCACGGCTCCTTTTATTTCGTCGTCAAAACTTGGCCAGCCACAATGTGCGTCAAATTTATCAGCCGACCGGTATAACGGAGCATTGCACTTCTTACAGACATAGGTTCCTTTTTCACTGTGGTTGTAGTAAATGCCTGTAAAAGGTCGTTCGGTACCTTTTTCTTCTATAACGTACTTTTCAAAGTCAGATAGTTCATTGAATTTCATGTTATTATTTTCTTTTTGTTTCACTTTATCCTGCCCATCAGATAATCCAGCCGATAGAATTAACAGGAACATACAAACCCATTTCATCTGTTTTAATTTTCAAAGTTGATCGAAAAATCTTCGTATTAACTGTTGCTTTTCAATTAAGTAACTAACGCCTGAAATAGCCATAAATAATCATGTTCGATTTGTATGAGCTTTGCTCTTATGGCAATTTCATCGCCTGTTTTATTAATAAATACAAATCTCAAGGTGCTTTTGTTTATTAATATTTCAACAATTAATCACATTGCGTTAAAAGCCTCTTTCCGCTTAACATCGTTAATTGTTGTATCTTTCGCACGAAAAATATAACAACAAAATTCGATACAGATGAAACGGTTATTTACTTATTTTCTGCAGGGATTGCTTCTATTGGGGCCATTGGCAGTTACGCTGTATTCTGTTTATCTGATGTTTACCTATGCCGACCGATTAATCGGCGACCCACTAAAAGAGCACTATAACGTTGACATTCCGGGTATTGGTATTCTGGTCTTGTTTATCACGCTAACACTATTGGGAATAATTGGACAAACCATTATTGTACAGCCGTTTTCATGGTTTACCAGAAGGCTGTTGAAACGATTGCCTTTACTGAATGTGATTTACACTTCGATAAACGACTTGTTTACAGCATTTGTCGGAAAAGAAAAGAAATTCACCGTGCCGGTGCGTGTATGTATGGATAAGGAAAACAATTTGTGGAAAATTGGGTTTATTACCGAGAAAAATCTGGCAGAATTTGGAATGCAGGGAATGGTCGCGGTTTATTTTCCATTCTCGTACAGCATAAACGGTGAAATGTTTATGGTCCCCGAAAGCTCTGTAATTCTGATTGATGTAAGTCCTTCGGAAGTTATGAAATTTGTTGTTTCAGGTGGTGTGACTAAAATTAATTAAATATGTTTTCAACCGAAATTTTATTGATGGGTGGGTTTTTGATCCTCATACTCGTCGTTCTTTTAATCGATTTACTTATTGTTGGACGAAATTCGCACATCGTTTCAACCAAAGAAGCTTTAATTTGGAGCAGCGTATGGTTTGCCTTATCCATGGGCTTTTTTGTATTCCTGAAGTTTTATGGGCACTTATTGCACGGTGTAGAAACTCCTGCCGAACTTTCGGAAATTATAGCGAAATATGCTCCCGGATTAAAATTCTCAACGAGCGACTTTGAAGGGATGCTGGCTGAGTACCGCAATAATATGTCGATGAGTTACCTGGCCGGTTATTTTATCGAACAAACCCTTTCTATCGATAATGTCTTCGTTATCCTTTTAATACTGCAGGGATATTCTGTTCCTCAGAAAAATTACAAAACGGTATTATTCTGGGGCGTTTTAGGTGCTATCATTTTACGTTTCATATTCATTTTTGCCGGTGCAGCGCTGATTCACAAGTTTGCCTGGATTTTATATGTATTCGGTGCATTTTTGGTATTTCAGGGAGGTAAAATTCTTTTTGGAAAAGATGACGAAAAAAAAGATCCGCACGATTCACCAATTGTCAAATTTTTATCGCGCTATCTCAATATTTCAAAGGAATATCATGGCGACAAGTTTGCCTATAACTACAATAAGAAAGTATATTTTACTCCATTAATGTTAGTGGTGGTTTTGGTTGAATTTACCGACGTCATTTTTGCTCTCGATTCAATTCCGGCAGTCTTTTCGGTATCATTAGATCCATTCGTTGTATTTTTCTCCAACATATTTGCCATTATCGGATTACGATCGTTATTCTTCCTGTTAGCCAATATGGTTAATAAATTCAGGTTCCTGAATGTTGGGGTAAGTGTACTGTTGATGTTTGTTGGTGTAAAATTGCTTGCACACAACTGGCTCGATCAAATCGGGTTCAAATCGGCCTATTCACTTTATTTTATTGCAGCTACACTTGTTTTAAGTGTTCTGTTTTCAATGTGGTTCCCCGAAAAAGAAGAAGCAAAATAATCGGTTTTCGTACCACAAAAAAAGCCTTCTGATTAATGTTTCAGAAGGCTTTTTTTTGATTTCGCAGTGCGGCTAGAAAGTTGCCCGGTAACTAAGGCCAACACTTCCATTTCCTTGAAATACCGGTAAAAAAGCCGAGTTTGATCCTTTTTCAGAACTTAATCTTGGAATGATCTGATGACCTCTGGAGGACACAATTTTTCCGCAGGTGTATCCAATAGCTAATGCCAGCGGATAATCGCTAACCCAGTGTACGCCGTTGTTGATCATTGAAATTGCCAAAATACCCATTAGCGAATAGCCAACCGGTTTTATGTATTTGTTATCGGGATAATTACTAGACAGTACGGTTAATGTTGCCATGGCGGTAGCCAAATGTCCGGAAGGGAAAGCGTCAAAATTTGATACGCTTTTCTGATATTTTGACGGATATGGGAATGGATGCCAGTCGCCTCCCGGAACCGGATTTGGTCCTTCCATTGCCCGGAACGGACTTTGACGGCCAGTTATTCGTTTCAGGAATTGAGTGGTGATACCCAGTGCAAAAATTGATTCAGCAATCTGCGAGGTTGTTTGAAGTGCCCGATAATCGTTTGCTGCAAGGCCATAAGTATAAAAACCTCCGGCAATTAACATGCTGGCCCAGCCTTCGCCCAGGTAATAAAATGTTGAATTCAGATTATCCGGGACCTCCATCGCATTTAATTTAAAATCGCCAATATTAAAAGCAATCAAGGTTTTTGATTTCCGGGCCGGATCAATGCTTAAGTAGCGACCAAATTGCTGTACCGCATCAGTTACGGGCTGATCGACTGCAACCAACAAAGCCGACCCCGCAAGTATGGCTGCTAATTCGGGCAGATTCTTTTTCGACACGGCAGCTTTGCCCATTCGATAAATGTCTGAAGGCACATTCAGAATAAATCCAAAAGGCTTTGGCCGCCGATACATCAGGGTGGCTCCGGTTGTTTCAAATATTTGTGCTTTTTTTATTTTAACGGTATCGCTCTTCGGGATAGAAATAATCGTATCTTTTTTCGATTCAGCTAAAACTGCCGAAACAGTTAAAAACAGAATCGTGCCGAGGAGAAAAATCCGTTTTTTAGCAACCAGTTTCATTAATTCCACCGGTTTAATTTGTTTTTATACACGTAATTTGCCGACTGGTAATAAATTATGGTCTGATCTTCGGTTTGCTGATCGGGCTTCTCAGCTTTCATTTCTCCATTTTCAGGATTGATCTGGTAATTAGTTATTTTTTGTTGCGGACTCAGAATAGTCAACCGGTTATTCCTGATGTATCCAAGTTTCTGGTAATTCGATATAAATGCACGCTCTTCTTCTGGAATCATTTTCAGGATATCTTTTCCGAAGAATTTACTGGTATAGTTCCAGTTAAGCAAACCCAAAAGGGTAGGAGCAACGTCAATCTGGCTGCACAATGTCCCAATTTGCTTTGGCCTGACAATCGCCGGATTGTAGATTAAACATGGAATTTGATACTCCATAAACGGAAGTTCGGTTTGTCCGGCGCTTCCGGCGCAATGGTCGGCAATTATCACAAACAAGGTATTACTAAACCATGGTTTTTGGCTGGCTTTCTCAATAAATTCACCAATCGCAAAATCGCAGTATTTAACAGCTCCGGGTCTTCCTGAATGCGATGGAATATCAATCATACCTTCGGGATAAGTAAACGGACGGTGGTTGGAAGTGGTCATTATGTGATTCAGAAAGGGCTTTCCTTCGGCAAACGACTTGTCGCATTCTTTCAATGCACGGTTAAAAAGGTCCTGATCGCAAACTCCCCAGGCATTTTTGAATGATATTTCATTTTCCTCGAAATCGCTATCGTCAATAATCTGGTAATTGTTATCGGCAAAAAAGGCATTCATATTATCAAAATAACCGTTTCCGCCGTAAATGTATTTCATGTCGTAACCGCGCTGTTTAAATATGCGGCCAACCGAGAAAAGGTTCTCGCTGCTGGGGCGTTTTATAACGCTTTGGCCGGGTTTGGGCGGGGCACCAAGGGTAACCGCTTCGAGCCCGTAAATTGTGCGGGTACCAATGGCATAAAGGTTTGTAAAAAACAAGGAACTATCGGCCAAGGCATCCAGTCGCGGAGTTAGTTTTCCTAATTTACTTCCTTTATAACTCAGAAACTCGCCACTCAAACTTTCAACGGTGACAAAAACCACATTGTATTTTTTCTCTTCTCCTGAATTGGTTACCTGGCGGGTAATATCAAAAGTATTATTACTTACAAAGCTGCTATTGGGTGTTTTAATCAATTCATGCAACTGCTTGAAATTTTCCTCATTTGAACGGATGGCATAAAATGTTTCATAATCGAGTTCGTTATTGAGGAAAGCTGCAAAAAGCGAATGAATACCATTCTTTGCCAGCTCGTTGTTGTATCGGTTTGAGGTAATTTCGACCGTTGTATTTTTAACCAATACAAACGACAAAACGGGAAGACAAAGCAATGACATTCCAGTTTTTAACCTGTTTTTTACGTCCGATTTTCCGGCTAATGAATTGGCCAGAAGTTGTTTTTTTACAACAAACAAAATTAGCACCACATCAGCAGCTAAAATTCCGGAAATGAGTAACGGAAGCGGATACGATTCTTTTATATTTCCCAATACTTCAGTGGTATACACCAGGTAATCGACAGCAATAAAATTATATCTTACCCCAAATTCTTCCCAAAAGAAATACTCCGAAACCCCGTTGAAAAGCAATAGATAGAATATGATAAAATACAGTGTATAAGCAATGTAACGATGTGCAGATGAATTAAAAATACGATTCGAAACAAAAGTCAGGAATAACACGAACGGAATCATGAAATACGAAAAGGCAATGGTATCCATGAATAAACCACCCAGATACGACCAGAGAAAATTCAAGGGGTTAAAACTCACATCGCTAAACGACATAAAAAGCAATACGGTTCGGCTTACCAGTGAAATTAAAATAAAAACAAGATAGAGCAAAGCAATTCCGCCGAAACGGGAATCCAGAATTTTTCGCAGATTTCGAATGTTCATTTGTAACTCTTTTTTGTGGATTTGATGATTCAGACGTTGACCATTTTAGCAGTCGATACGACAAATATAGAACAATTCTGCTTTTTCACTCAAGAACAGCAAAAGTGCCTATAGGAACTTACACCTTGGTTGTTCTGAAATTTGTGTTAAAAGTCTTTAATAGGAAGTTCGGGTAAAGCATATTTAACGGTTTATCCTGATAGATTGATTATATTTGTTACCGGTTCAAATTCTGGAATTTGAATCGGTTGAATATTTATTAATCACTCATTTACAACACAATAAAATGTCCAAATTTGCTTACCAAAAACCATTTCCTATTAAAAAGGATACAACTGAGTATCGCCTTTTAACTAAAGACTTTGTTTCGACTGTTGAATTTGATGGTCGTAAAATCTTGAAAGTTGCTCCGGAAGGTCTCGAACTTCTGGCTAAAGAGGCATTTGCCGATGTTTCATTTTATTTACGTGCAACACACCTCGAAAAACTGGCGAAAATCCTTCAGGACCCGGAAGCTACCGACAACGACCGCTTTGTTGCCTACACTATGCTCTTGAACCAGATGGTTGCCGCCGAAGGAGAACTTCCAACCTGTCAGGATACAGGAACTGCCATTGTTCTTGGTAAAAAAGGAGAAGACGTTTATACAGGTGCTAACGATGCAGAGTACCTTTCAAAAGGAATTTTCGAGACTTATCAGGATCGTAACCTGCGCTATTCGCAAGTGGTTCCGTTCAATATGTTCGACGAAAAGAATACCGGGAATAACCTTCCGGCACAAATTGATATTTATGCCGAAAAAGGCAACGCTTATGAATTCCTGTTCATTACCAAGGGTGGTGGTTCAGGCAATAAAACATACCTGTACCAGCAAACCAAATCGTTGCTAACCGAAGAAAACCTGACCAAATTTGTTAAAGAAAAAATTATGGATTTAGGTACTTCGGCTTGCCCACCATATCACCTTGCGTTGGTTATTGGCGGTACATCGGCTGAAGCAACACTGGCAACCGTTAAGAAAGCTTCGGCTGGCTATCTCGATCATCTTCCAACCGAAGGTAACGAAGGCGGACAAGCTTTCCGCGATCTGGAATGGGAAGCTAAAATCGAAAAAATTGCACAGGAATGTGGTCTGGGAGCTCAGTTTGGTGGTAAATATTTTGTTCACGATGTGCGCGTAATCCGCTTACCACGCCACGCAGCTTCATGTCCGGTAGGTTTGGGCGTAAGCTGTTCTGCCGACCGTAACATCAAAGCAAAAATTACTGAAGACGGTATTTTCCTCGAAGAACTGGAAAAGAATCCGGCTCGCTTCCTTCCGGCTGCTGCACCACACATGCAACCAGCTATTGACATCGATTTGGATCAACCAATGGAAGAAGTGCTGAAAACATTATCACAGTACCCGATCAAAACCCGCCTGAATCTTTCAGGAACTTTGATTGTGGCCCGCGACATGGCTCACCTGCGCCTCAAAGAAATGCTGGACGCCGGACAACCAATGCCTGAATACCTGAAACGTTACCCGGTTTATTACGCCGGACCTGCAAAAACACCAAAAGGAATGGCATCAGGAAGTTTTGGCCCGACGACAGCCGGACGTATGGACCCTTATGTTGATTTCTTTATGAGTTTGGGCGGATCGAAAGTTATGGTTGCCAAAGGAAACCGCAGTCAGGCGGTTACTGATGCCTGTAAGAAATGGGGTGGATTCTACCTCGGATCGATTGGCGGACCAGCAGCTATTTTGGCAAAAGAAAGCATCAAATCGAGCGAAGTCATCGATATGGAAGAATTGGGTATGGAAGCCGTGCGCAAAATCCGCATCGAAAACTTCCCTGCATTCATTATTGTCGACGATAAAGGAAACGACTTCTTTAAACAGCTTTAATCTCAACAAAAAAGCATACTTTAGTGAGCGGGTGACTTTGAGTCACCCGCTCACTTTTTTTATAATTATTATGGATTTAGTCAACCTTCAAAATACCAACATCGAGTTTTTCCTGAATAAAGCTGATATTGTGCAGGAAACTGCCCAACAGATCATGAAGGATTTTGGCATGTTTGGTATTGAAATTACCTTCTCTGGTGATATTGAAAATGCGTATCATGAGTTGCACGAGCAATTAATCAACCAGATTAGTGTTTATCTCGACCGCGACTACAGCCGACTGATGGCTGTACTTTACCAGGTAGATATTACCGAACGGGAAATTGCTAAAGCACATCAGGAATTACCGCATTATAACGATTTGGAAATTCTGGCTCACCAGGTTATTTTCAGAGATTTAAAAAAAGTACTTTTCAGAAGGTATTACAAATCGAAAACGGAGGAATAAAACGCCCTGCAGATTTTACTGCAAGGCGCTTATAACTGGCTTATTTGTTAAGTTTTGCCGATTTATTATTAATGATTCCACACCATTTTTCGGCCATTTGAAGTTCTCCGGCCAAAGTTAACCGATCGGTTTTCGAGCTATAGAACTCTATAGAACTATCCGGTTTCCCTTTGTCTTTATAAGTTACCACCAAATCAATTCGGTCGAACACTTTAAGGCTTCCTTCCTTCGGGGAAGTAATTCGGCTAATTTCAGCAACCTTGCACCGGAACACATCTGCCAGATTTATTACAGCTTTATTTTCTCCGTCACCAGACTTTTGAATAAAGAAAACAAAACCCCGATGGTCGTCGATCCCAATTACCGATGTGTTCCAAATGTCAGTTGTTGTAACAGTACAATTATTTGCTTCTGCAAATTGCAACAATGGAACAATGTATTCATTATACTTTTTTTTCCTGTTTTTACTGGTGCTAATATAAATTACCAGTATCAGGAGCACGCATATTACTCCTGTAATGATTAAACCTAAACTCATTTTTATGTTTTTATTTAAAATTATAAGCAATTATATTTCAGAGCGAACCATAATAGCGCCGCTCGTTCAGAAACAAAAAAATGAGGTTTACCAGAAATGATGAAATGGAAAAATTATATCGGTTGATTTAAATAGGTTTACATTTTTCTCCGGATAAAAAAGGTAGGGTAAGTATTTGGTGAAAAGCAATTTACCGTATGCCAACGGACAATCGGTAAATTGGTTAAATGAATGTTTTATTCCCGGGCGAGCAATGTGGTTACAGGTATTTATTTGGCTTTCGCTTTGTTCTGAATAACCAAATAATGCTGATGAAATGACCGAAGGACTTATTTCAATTCGTGAATTGGTGGAAGTACTTAACTCAGAATGACTAACATTTCTGTTTTGTACGCCAAGAATCCAGCCGAACAAAATAGCAATGCCAACAACAACAATATTTCTGAGTGCTTTTTTCATCGGGCAAAGGTAGCTTTTTCAGCCAACATACGGTAATTCAAAATGGTACGTCCGACGTTTTATCCTGAATTTTTAAACAGAATAATGATTACAGACCCGATAATCATGATAAGCGATCCAACCAGTTTTTTGCGAATACCCATTTCTTTGAAAATGCGGTGCCCCAATAAAACACTTATTAATACTGATAGCTGAAACAATGCCAGCGCATAGCCAACCGGCATATGATCGAATGTATAGTTGGTTGTAAATTGCATGATTCCGACACACAACACCAAAAGAAAATACCTGGGCAGATCGTTTTTGCGGACTTTATTGAATTCGTATCTCAAATTGAGCCGGTAAATAAACAACAGGAGAAACGAGAAAAATGCGCCAAACCAACACCAACTTATAAATGCGACTGTTGCCGACGATGCCTGAATTACTTTCTTTATAAACACGGCTTCAATAGCTGTTAAAATCATGGCCCAAATACGAAACTGAATCTCTGATTTTTTGAGCAATGCCCACGAAAACCCTTCATTGGTTGTGGCGAGCACAAAATAGCTTCCATACACAATCAAAGCCATACCCAGAATTCCTGAAATATTGGGTATTTCACCCAAAAGGAGTATCCCGCCAATAATACCCACAACCGACTTGTAAGAATTTATTGGCCCAAGTACCGACAAATCGCCTTTCTGAAGCGCCTTAACCAGGAATCCATTTCCGAGAGCACCGGCAATGCCACCCAATACCGAATACGTCCAGAATTGTGCGGGCAGTTCGTGCCATCCGATTGATTTAATGAAGAATAGGCAAATACCTGCAAGCAGAAGATAAGTAAGAAAGTTTACTAATAAAGGGTGATTCTTTTTAGCAGTGAGCTGTTTTTGAAATACATTCCCAACCGGATTGGAAAGTATTCGAAGAATAACCGCAGTAGTAGTAAATAAAGTTTCAATCATTTATTGTGAGAGGATTGATCAAACCGATTCCAAAAATACAACATTCTTTGGGATACGATGAATCAACAAAAAACGGAAAAATCTCAGCAAAACCCAAAGGTTAAAAAAAATGAAATCCCTATAAAACACTTCGGGTAGGCGTCGATCTCTGCGGAATAAACCTATATTTAAAGACTTTTTATTGCTTACATGGGTTTCAGCCGCTTTTTATATCTTTTCTTTTTTGTAATGCTCTGTCTTGATGTAACTTCACAACAGAAGTACACCCTTAGTGGAACCATTGCCGATGCAACAACCGGCGAGGATCTTCCGGGTGCTGTTGTTTCAATTGGAGGCGGACGATTCTCTGCTATTAGCAATTCGTATGGTTTTTATAGTATTTCAATCCCTGAGGGAAATTATCATCTGGAAATCAGCCAAATGGGCTATATTAAATCAACCAGTGAACTTTCGCTGCATGGCAATCAACTCATCGATTTTACGCTGAAAGCAATGGTATTCCAGCTTGAGGATGTTGATGTAAGTGGTACCCGCGGAGATCATAACATTACTGCACTCGAAATGGGGAATGTGAGAATAAATCCGAAGCAAATTGAAAATCTCCCTGTTTTTTTTGGCGAACGCGATTTGATAAAGACTTTACAGTTAATGCCAGGTGTAAAACAGGCAGGAGAGGGGAATACCGGGTTTTATGTCCGCGGTGGTGGAATTGATCAGAACCTGATCCTGCTCGATGAAGCACCGGTTTACAATGCTTCGCATTTGTTGGGTTTCTTTTCGGTTTTTAATTCGGATGCCATTCGCGATGCCAGTTTGCTAAAAGGATTCATTCCGGCCGAATATGGAGGGCGCGCCTCCTCGGTATTGGACATTCGCATGAAAGAAGGAAACATGAAAGATTACACAACTTCCGGAAATGTCGGACTGATTTCGTCGAGTTTGAGTTTTGAAGGGCCAATAAAAGAGGATGTCAGTTCATTTATGATCAGCGGCCGAAGAACTTATGCCGATTTGTTTCTCCAATTGGCACCCGATAAAGATATTCGTGATGCTCAATTGTATTTTTACGACCTGAACATGAAAACAAACTTTAAGCTTGATAAGAAAAACAGGCTATTCGTGTCAGGTTATTTTGGGCGCGACAAATTCAGGCTTGACGATCAGTTTGGCTTCGATTGGGGAAGTAAAACTGCAACTATTCGCTTGAATCATACGTTCTCCGATAAGCTTTTTTCAAACAGTTCGATTATCTACAGTGATTATTCGTACAAGATTGATTTATATGGAAATAGTGATGTAATTATGGGCTCTCATATCCAGGATTTTAACCTGAAACAGGATTTTTCCTGGTACCGTAATGCGCTTAATACACTGAAATTTGGATTTAACCTTGTCGCGCATAAAATAGTTCCGGGAGAGATTGATGCTACACCCGGTAGCATTTACAACTCATTAGC
>JACCEE011302400.1_pt1 | contig 16036 bp, 14 predicted proteins | sample 7449931 | NCBI WGS metagenome assembly JACCEE01 (sample SAMN15323457, study PRJNA562643) | freshwater metagenome | isolation source: river surface water | place: USA:Blue River Watershed | collected 2017-08-19 | reverse complement strand
GCATTGGCCGCCGAAGCCACGAGCAAGAGAGCAGACAATAAGATTTTCTTCATAGCTCAACTCCATTTGACTAAACGTCACTAAAAATGATGTCTCCCGAAATCCTTTCGATATAGAAATTGTCGCCCGAAAGGCATAAAATAAGATGCGGGGAAATTATTGCCCCGACCTACTAAAGAGATCGAAAATGAAGAGTTGTTTAGCTGTTTTTTGTTGTATTTCACTGTTTTCCGCCATCGCAAACGACGAACTAATACTGTCGCCCAGCGGCGAGAATAGTGGACAAAATAAGTTTGAACGTATCGGCAGCCTAGAAAAAGACCTAGGCAACGTCGTGCAGGCCTTCAACACTATGAAGAGAGAACAGAATGAATTGAAAAATCAGCTCACTCTCCTTCAAACAGAAAATAAGTTACTTAAAAGCGAGAAAGAAAAAAATCTTAGCGAAACAGCGAAGCTTCTTGTTGATATCGCCGCTTTAAAAAAAGAACTGGGCGAACAAAAGAAAAGTCTCGAACAAGTTCGAACCTCACTCTATGGAGATGAGGGAAAAAAAGAGAAAGATGAGCTTTTGAAAGATAAGAAATAGAACTACTTCTCACACTCACGAAGTTCTTTTAAATAAATCCCAGAAACCACAACATAGGTTCTCCCGTCGGTCCCCTTGGTGAGTTTATAAAAAGCTTTTTTATGCTCAAGTTTTCCAGTGTTAGGATTTTTATAGACGTAATAAACAAAGTCCTTATCACTGGCCCGGCAGTTCGTATCTCCTACAGAGTTCGTGACGCGGTTATAAATTTCATCCCGAAACAAACAACCACAAACGTCCGCCTTTCCTTTAAGATTAACGCCGACGAGATTTTTATCGTAGTGGGCCACCATATTCAGATTCAAATCATAAACGAAAACATAAAATTCACCTTGTTTATAAGGCACACTTCCACTTTTAATTTTCTCAAAAGTACCTTTGGTATTTTTGCTAATGTCATTGCTGGTTTCAAGAAGCAACTTTTTAACAGCAAACTCAGCCTCTGGATTGGCCCAAAGTATAGAAGAATATAGACAGATAGAAAGAGGGATCAACCATTTCATAGGACTCCCTAAAAAATTACGAGATGTGATTAAGAGAAGTAGTCTTATGTTCTTCTACATACTCGGCTAAGAATTGATTCGCCTCTTCAGAGATTTCTACAAACTTTACACCGAGACCAGGCAAATGCTTTCCATTTCTTTGCTGACGAAGCCAAACAACTTCTGCTTTGCCTTGAAGAACCTTCATCTTTTCGTGATTAAAAAAAATCTCGAACTCAAACTGCTCACCTACAGGAATCAAACTTTCTGTCGCAACAAACATCCCCCCCTGTCCGAGAATAAGGGTCTCACCATCAAAGATCGTATTTTGATCTTTATAATGAAGTTTTGAAAATAAATGAACGTTAATCCGTTCATATTTGCGCTTGATAAAATTTCGCGGAGTGCGGACGGCATCTTCGACGGCCTTGATGAGCTCATTAATTGACATCGGCTTACGTAAATAGGCAGCAGCCCCTTTCGCAAAAGCCTCCTCATTGGTGACATCTGAATATCCTGTCACAAAAATCATTGCCGGTGGAAACGGGTTCTGCATTCTGATTTTTTCCAGAAGCTTCACGCCTCCCATAACAGGCATACGAATATCAGAGATCACAACATCAACAACTTCACCAGCAGTAATAAGCTCTAAGGCCTCAACACCATTTCCAGCAAGAGTCACTCGATAGCCTTCTTCTTCAAGAATATCGCGCACCAACTCTCTGATGCTTTGCTCATCGTCCACTACAAGAATATGTTTTTTACTCGAATCATCCATCTTTGTTCTTTTCGGAATTAATTAAGAGAACCTTAAAAAATGTCCCATTACCCTAGTAAAGCATTCAATTGCTAAAGGGACATCCACCACCCGAGCATCCCCCAGCCTTGGGCGAACAACCATGAGACCCACATGGCGAAGAAGCTGAGCTAATTATTCCACCATTAAAAGTCATCAGAGGTTCAATTTGAGTAGAACAGCAGTGGGGGCAAATCTTTTTCTCACTCTCTCCACCTCTTTCGGCCAAACTCAGAAAAAGTTCGAACGTCTTTGAGCATTTGGTACATTGATAATCATAGGTCGGCATAATAACTCCTTGATGATCATTTTAAATGACAAAAAATTTGACGTAAAGCTAGTCCGTCGTATGATGCTTATGATCTTTATCAACCGGAAGTCCAATGAAGTTCATTCAACTTTTTTTACAAAAACTTCCTCTCTGTATAGGGGCTATCCCCTATCATTTAAGCTTCTATGCTGCTAAGTTTTTGCTGCAAAATGGGCAAGCTAGAATTTGGGCCAGAAACAGTTATGCCTTAAAACGCTTAAATCCGGGAATCAGTGATATTGATTTTACCTTTCTCTTTAAGGCCTCTTACTCAAACCACGAAATTAAAAAAAAGATTTCCCATTTCCAAAAGTGGCGTAAGTATTTTCCTCTTTGGGGGGAAGTCAACTCATATAGGGAAGATGAACTCAAAAGACTTGCCCCATTTTTCAATCCCTATGAACGCCAGAGAGATCTTAAGCTTCAGGAAAGTCTTCAATTAAAATTTGAGAATCCAAATTTAGAAAATAAGTTTGTTTACATTTTACGAATGCTTAAAGCTGATGAACATAATTTAAAAAAATATCCTGAACTTAGAAAAAAGAAATGGATCTACCATTTCCAGCAAGTTGGAATTCCTTACTCCACACAACTCATTGAGCCAATTATCACTGAACTGATTCGCCCCTTAAATCTTTCTTTGAACGAACAAATCTTTAAAGAATTTTTAAGAGTTGATGAAACCCTCGACCAAGAAGTAGACCAATTTTACCTCCCCCTTTCTCCAAATGAACGTGCTTCATTCATTCTTATTTTCCCACTGCGTTGGTTAGTTGTCTCACTAAGAAATCATCAGTTCGATCAAGACCTTGCCCTTGTGAGGGTCTTTAACAAAAACGAACAAAAACTTTTACTGGAACATCTCCGATGGGAGCTCATGGGAATTTTTTCTCAATACCATCAAATGGCGCTCACTTGTGATCTCTCAAAACACATGGCCAACATTGAAAAGTTGCTTGAAAACCTTTCTCACGAAGAGGCTTCGCTTCTAAAGACCGCTTATCAAGAGCTGGATCGCTTTATCAAAAATTATAGACAGGAATAAGAATATCCCAAAATTTCTTTCCCTTTTTCATCAAGGGCATCTGCTTTACTGGGATTGATAATCGTTGGACGACTTTTTATATTATCTTTAAATTTCAACTCGAAATCTTTTTTAGACCTTTTGCTCAAAAGTTCAAAAGGCGTATAAGGGTGAACCATTGATTGAGTCAAAGGAATTCCAATATCAGGGTTCATTTCTTTCAAACTATATTTTTGAGGTTTCGTCATCTCGACAGAAAAAACATAAGCGTTTAAAAGCTCGGCCACGTAACCTGGTTTTATGCGCCACTCATACTGCTGCCAAAAACGAAAAGGAGTGACTCCATCCAAGGCCTTCACTTGGCACTCCACAAAATACCTATCTCCATTACTATCTGGCTTAAAGTCAGACAGATAAACTGAGTACTCGGCCCCCTTGCCGTCCAAAAAAATGGCCGTATAGCGCTTTCCTTCGCCCTTTTTTAATAAAGAGAGCTTAACCTGGGCAAAAACCAAGCTCGTATTTAAGGCCAAAAGTAAAACAAGTATTTCCTTCATGAGTGTCCCTATTTATACTGGAAAGACTCTTGCTTGAAAACTAGGAGTCTATATGGCCAAGAAGAATATTGAAAAAGAACTAACCCAACAAAACTTGAACAAATCCCTCATGCATTATTTGGATAATTCTCCTACGCCTTATCACGCGGTGGCCAATGCTGAAGAAATGCTTGTAGAAAAAGGATTTAAGGAACTTTGCGAAGGTGACAAATGGAAGGTTGCTGCAAAGGGTAAATACTACATCAAAAGGAATAATAGCTCCCTCATCGCTTTCAGCCTATCTGCCCCAATGGCCCAAGGCTTTCGCATGTATGGGGCCCACACAGATAGCCCTTGCTTAAAAGTTAAGCCAAATAGCGATAGAAGATTTAAAAACTATCTTCAAATCGCTGTTGAACCTTATGGTGGCTCACTTCTCTCCACTTGGTTTGACCGTGGTCTTTCACTCGCTGGGCGCGTGAACTATCTCACGAAAAAAGGTGAAAGAGCGCAGCTTCTTATCGACTTTAGACGTCCCGTGGCCTTTATTCCTAATCTGGCCATCCACCTTGATCGTCAGGCCAATGATGGCAAAAGCTATAACAAGCAAAGAGATCTTCCTCCAGTGCTCATGCAATTTGATAACAATAATAAAGAAATGGGACTAAAAGATTTAGTTCAAACGGAAATTGAAAAAAGAGATCTAGCTCCAAATCTTGAACGTATCTTAGATTTTGATCTTTCCTTCTATGATGCCCAAGAAGCTGAATACGTAGGCTGGTATGACGAGTTCATTCTCTCCTCACGCATTGACAACCTTTTAAGCTGCCACGTGGGTCTCATGTCTTTCTTAGATACCGATGGCATCAATAAACTTCTTGTTTTTAACGATCATGAAGAATGTGGTTCAACCTCCCAAGTCGGAGCTGACGGACCATTTTTGGAAAGCGTACTCAAGCGCCTTGCTAAAGATGAAGAAGACTACGCCCGTATGATTTTTAACTCTTTCTTTATTTCAGCTGATAACGCCCACGGTGTTCACCCTAACTTCAGTGACCGCCACGAAGACAACCACGCTCCTCTTTTAAACGTTGGTCCAGTTATCAAAATCAATACCAACCAACGCTATAGCACCACTGATGAAACAGCTGCCATATTTATGCGCCTCTGCCAGATGAGTGAAGTTCCCTATCAAAAATTTGTAGCAAGAAGTGATCTTGGATGTGGATCCACCATTGGCCCCATCACAACCTCACGCATTGGAGTTCGTGCGGTCGATATTGGCCTTCCTACTTGGGCCATGCACTCCATCAGAGAGAGCATGGGAAGCAAAGATGCTTTCTATCTCTACAAGGCCCTGAGTGTCTATTTTACAGAAAAAGAAATCTAAAAAAAAGCCTGCTTCAAAAGCAGGCTTTTTTTTTACTTATTTCGATAAATGTATCGTAAAACGCTCCAACCAATAATTCCTGCAACAAGTGACCCAACGAGTATCCCTGCTTTGGAAAAAAGTTCTGGATCATATTCAAAGGCCAAACTTGAAATGAAAAGTGACATAGTAAAGCCAATCCCCCCCAAAGCTGAAACACCAAAAATCTCTTTCCACTCAACTTTTTCAGGAAGTTTACTGATCCCCAAACGCACGGCCAAATAACTCGCTCCAAATATTCCAAAAGTTTTCCCAAGAACCAATCCAAAGACGATACCTTGAAAAATACTGTGATTATAAATGACCTCAAGATTGCGCAACTCTAAAGTCACTCCAGCGTTCGCAAGAGCAAAAAGGGGCATGATGACAAAACTAACGACAGGATGAAGCTTAAAAATACATGTATCAACAGGACGTATGATCTGTTTATTTTTATTTATAAAAGTAACAGGCATCATAAAACCTAAAACGACACCTGCAACTGTAGCGTGAACTCCAGAAAATAGAAAAGCTGCCCAAACAGCAAGGCCCAAGGGGATATAATAAAAAAATGAAGTTTCTCGCCAACGTTTAAGTAGAGCAATCGCGATCAAAGCGAGAGAAGCAAATCCTAAATATGCCCATGAAATTCCTTTACTATAAAAAAGAGCGATCACTAAGACAGCTCCGAGGTCATCAACGATGGCGAGGGCCAACAAAAAAACTTTCAAACTTAAAGGAACACGTTTGCCAGCAATTGATAGTATGGCCACAGCAAAAGCAATATCAGTGGCCATGGGAATTCCCCATCCATGGGATTCAATTCCATTCATATTTAAAGAAAAATAAACCAAGGCAGGAACAATCATACCGCCAATAGCGGCGATTAAAGGAAGACTAGCTTTTTTTAGTGTTGCCAGTTCTCCCTCACGCATCTCACGCTTAATCTCCATTCCAACAACAAAAAAGAAAAGAGACATTAAAGCATCATTAACCCAGTGAAGGACTGAAAGACCCAAAATACTTTTATTAAGAATAAGAAAATATTCTTCCTTAAAGTGAGTATTGGCAAAGACCAAGGCGAGAATAGTGCAGAAGAAAAGAAGAATTGTCGAGGCAGATTCAAGGAGAAGAAATCGTTCTATAGGGATTGAAAGAATACTATATAATTCTTTAATTGCTTTTTTTAACATGAAATAATAATCGCAGCATTATCACTGTTGATCAAGAGACTATTTAGAGTAAACTTCGACCCACTTATTTTTGTAAGAAAAACTTTTCACTAAATTTAGTTTTTGTTTTTTTATCCAATCATCACGATCTAAAAGACTTGGAAACTCAACACGCATATTGCTGGACCAGACATACAAATCAAAATTTCCATTTTGAGCATCCTCTGCACTAACCACTTTCAAAGGATGAAGAACATACCCGAAAAAAGAGTCGGAGAGCATCACATCGACTGGCCAAGTCGTCCAAATACGCTTGAGGGGAAACTCTTTTTCTAAATACTGAGCAGCTTCTGTCTGAACTTTTATGACCTCTCGGTACTCCATGCGAGTTTCGTGCCCCGTTCCTAGGTGAAAAGTATTTGAGCTAAAGGCATAACTTGGAAGACGAAGACAAACAACCAACAAGAAAAGAAGGGCCATGACTCGAGAAAGACGCACCAAGGGATAAAAGCAAAGCAGGGTGAAAAAAGGAAGAATGGGATTAAAATAACGACTCAAAATCGCAGAATGCATGGAAAAAAAGCCAATAAAAAGCCCCACAGGGAGAAGAAGCAAAGCAAGGTGCTCATAACTCATTCCTTTTTTTTCTCTTAGACTTGGAATAAAAAGAATCAAGAGGGCCACAGCAATGCCTGGGTATAAAAGTATCTCTTTATAATCTTCAAAAGCCGCAAAACGAAAGCTGTTCATAAAACTTTGAGGGATATTGTTCAGCCCAATGTGCCCCTCAACAAAAGCTTGATGACCAAGTCCGCCCATAAGAAAAAAACAAAGCACGCCTAAAGCGGGGCTTAAAGTGATGACGAGACTTTGCTTTGAAAAATCTTTGCGCTTCCAATAATAAAAAGCGGCAACGGGAATAAAAGCTAAGGAAGTTTCACGAACAAATCCCATTAAAAGCCCAGTAATGAGCAAAGGCCAAAACCTTTCTCCACGCAAAAGCCAAAAGAAAAAAAGACATGTAAAAAGCATGAAAAAAGTGTCACCCAAAATCATAGTCGATTGAGTAAAAACCAAAGGGAGAGCAAAGAGACTTAAGCCAGCGCAGAGACCTAAAATCTTACTATGAACAAGTTTTCCAATTTTATAGGTGAAAAGCATACTGCCCCAGACTGACAAAAGGGCCAAGAGACGAGTCAAGTAGATTGAATGCCCAAAAATTTTCAAAAAAGGGTAAAAAAGAAGAGGGAGCCCCGGAGGGTGAAAAAAGAAATGATTGGGATTAAAAAGACTGCCATCAATGATCATATTGCCCGGTCCACGCTCGTAGACCACGCGAATGGGATTCATATAAACAAGAAGCTCATCCCAAAAATAAGGGACTTTGAGCACAGACATTTTCGCTAAATAAACAAGAAGACCAGCAACCAGTGCAAAAAGAACCTCATCCCCTTCGATGTAGCGTGTTCTTTTTTCCACTTAAACTCCCCTCGTAAAACGCTGCTTTTTTTCTTCTGGAGTTATAAACTCATCGCTTTCTAGATGGGAAGAACGGTAAAGAGAAAGTTTTTCATCTTCAAACTCGAAATAGAGCTTTTCTTCGTTTGTATAATCCTCTGGAAAGTGTCGCCCTTGGTATTCCCCATCAAAAGGAATAAAACGCAGCTTCACTCCCTGATTGAGAAGGCTTTTTTTATAGTAGCGGTCAGGGCCCACAGGTTTATTAAAAAATGCTGGATGGGCTAACTCACAAAGGGAGAAGGAAAGCTTTTTTTCATTCAAAAAAAGTATGGCCCTTTCAAGCCCCTTTTTCCAAGCTTCATTTTCAAATTTTGAAAAATCAACAATGAAACGAAACTCCAAAACCTTTTTGGGACTCAAAGCCTGAACAAGGACAGGAAACCCCCGAACCAAGAAGGGATCGATCTCATCCAGAAGTAAAACGCAGGGGGAACTCAACCTTTCAAGATTAGCAGAAGCCCTCATGGAGTCATAAGATTTCCCACGATGCAACTCATCCCGTACCCAATGAATTAAAAGAGTTCTTTGAAGTGTCATTTGGCTGACATTTTATGACGAAGAAAACCTAAAAGACTAGAGAAATACTTTTCAAAAAAAAACTCGTTTGATAGAGTTTTTATCTAACGCAGAGTCTCAAAGGGAAAACTGTGTCTCTTCAAACTTTAGAGCGTCTTTTATCCACCGGAGTCAAGCTCACTCCGATGATGGAACAATACTACCAAGTCAAAAAACAATACCCTGACCTCATCCTCCTTTTTAGAATGGGGGATTTTTATGAGATGTTTTTTGATGACGCAATCGAAGCTAGTAAGATACTCAATATCTCACTTACCCACAGAGGGAAATTGGGAGACTATCCCATTCCGATGTCTGGAATTCCTCATCATGCGGCCGCCGCTTATATCGATAGAATCACGGCGAGAGGACTCAAGGCCGTTATTTGCGACCAAATTGAAGACCCCAAGGATGCTGTAGGCATTGTCCGCCGTGGTGTGACCCAAATCGTTAGCCCTGGCATGCCCTACGACCTCTCCAAAACTCCTGAAAAAGAACAACGCTTTATTGCCTCGGCTTTCAAAAAAGACGGCCAGTACTATTTAGTGATCCTCGATTTTACAACTGGAGATTTCAAAGGCTTCATCGTCAATTCAGCAGAGGCCCTCGTCGCCCGTGCTCAGATGTTTGCCCCTAGAGAATTTGTGACCTGCATGGGACAATGGGACGGGGAAGAGCTCATCACCCGCTACCTCAACCTGTCAGGAGTATTAAAGACCCACTTAAGCCAAGAGTATTTCAGTAAGGTCAACACTGGACTTTACACTGAAAAAATCATCCCGTCGTTTAAACGCGACAAGATTATCGGCCAGTCCCCTGAAATCTTAAGTCCCATTGGAGCTTTGGCTTACTATGTCTGCTCCACTCAAATGATTTCAGATTTCGTTCACATACGCCCCTTTCAGCTCATGAATGAACAAGGCATCATGAAAGTCACCGTGCCTACTTTAAGTGGACTTGAAATTCTTCCTAAGACTCCCCAAGAATATAGCAACTCACTTTTAGGTTTTGCTGATAAATCTCAAACGGCCATGGGTTCACGTGCTTTACGCCAACTTTTCTTAGCCCCAAGTGCGGAGAGAGATGAAATTTTAAAGCGCCACAATCTCGTTGAGGCCCTCATTGCCAACCCTGAACTTTTAAGTGAAATCAGATCAGAGCTTTCTCAAGTGCGCGACCTCGAACGCATTATGGCCAAGATCTCTACAGGCAAGGCCATCAACGGCGATCTCATCAATTTAAGTCGCGCTATTTTTATCTATGAAGCTCTTGAAAGCAAACTTCTAAAGAAACTTGAAGACCTCGATTCTTTAGGGCTCACCACTTTAGAGAAAAAAGCAAAAGAAACACTCAAGAAACTTGCTCAGCATATTGAGAAGGCCATCAATGATGAAATTGGTGCCACCCTAGAAAAAGGAAACCTCATTAAGCCAGGCTACAGTAAAGAACGCGACAGACTTTATCGCCTTTCACAAAATGCCTCAGATGAACTTCTTAAAATGGAAGAGCGTTACAAGGAAGAAACAAAAATTCCTAAACTCCGTGTGCGCTCCAATAATGTCACCGGCTTTTATATAGAAGTTCCTAAGGCCCAAAGCTCAAAGATGCCTAAGGCCTATAGACGCATTCAAACCCTCGTGAATGCAGAACGATATGTTACGGAAGAGCTTGAAAGTTTTGAAAAAGAGATTTTAAGTGCCAAGGAAAAGCTCTCTCAAGTAGAAAGGGCCATTTTTAAAGACCTCCTTTCAGAGGTCGCTGAGAATAAAGATCTCGTCCTCACTCTTTCTAAACTCATTGGACACTTAGATATTTTTCAAGGTCTCGCTCATCTTGCCGCTCAAGAAAATTTTGTCCGCCCTGAGATGGCCAAGGGAGAAAAGATTCTTCAGATTGAAGGCGGATGGCATCCCCTTATAAAAAACTCGCTTCTTGATCAATTCGTGGCCCATGATGTTCATCTTGATGACAAATTTTCTTTTGCCCTCATCACTGGCCCCAACATGGCCGGAAAAACCACTGTTATGCGCGAAATCGCTATTATTCAATTTCTGGCTCAACTGGGAAGTTTTGTTCCTGCCAAGAAAGCCCATTTGGGAATTTGCGATCACCTCTTTAGCCGCTTAGGTGCGAGCGATGATATTTTAAGAGGACAGTCTACTTTTATGGTTGAGATGACCGAGACGGCAGAGATCATACGTCATGCCACTCCTAACTCTCTGATCATTCTTGATGAGGTAGGACGAGGAACTTCAACCTATGACGGTCTCTCTATTGCTTGGGCCCTCGTTGAACATTTTGTCACTAAGACCAAGGCCCTCACCCTCTTTGCCACTCACTACCATGAGCTTGTTGAAGTTGTTGAAGGAATGGATAACGCCAAAAACTTCACAATGGAAATTGTGAACAATAAAGGCGATGTGCAATTCCTCTATCGCTTTATCGAAGGCCACGCCCAAGAAAGCTATGGCATCTATGTAGGAAAACTCGCCGGGCTTCCTTCAGCTATTCTTCGCCGCTCAGAAGAAATCCTTCTAACTCTTGAAGAAAAAAATGAAAAAGATTTCCCCAAGCAACTTCCCTTGCTTCCAGAAATTCCTATTCATTTACAAAAGCTGGAAGAGGAAATCGACAAACTCGATCCCTTAAAAATGACGCCCTTAGAAGCGATACAAAAACTAGCTGAAATCAAAAAACTGCTTAGCTAGCTTTTTTGTTCACGCGTAAATAATAGGCAGCAAAATCTTTATCTTTTTCAAGACAGTGCTTCACAAACCAACTATTTAAAAAAGTAAGCAAGGGACGCAAAGAGACGACAGACTTTTTAAAATCTTCATGGAGTTCTTTAATCTTTTTAATAAACTCTCTATGCTCAAGAATATGCTTATCCATTGCGGGGAAAGCATTCTCCTTCAACATCTTTTCTTCAGACACAAAATACTTGGTCGCAAATTGAGTTAAATCGACAATAAGCTTTTTAACAAAATTAGGGTCACGAGTGGGAGAATTCACGGCCCAACTTAGCTCGTTAATGATTTCAACAAGACGTGCATGCTGCTCATCAAGCTCGGTAACACCCAAGGCATAGCTTGCCTGCCATTCCAAATATACTTTCTTTTCTTTTTTAGGAGCTTCTTCAGAAGCTGTCACTGTTTTTTCTTTATTAGCAACAGCTGAAGTTTCAAAACAATTTCCACAATGTGGGCACTGAACTTTTCCCATAATCTCCCCTAGCATTCAAAGCGCCAGCTTATCGTCGGAATGAGAGGAGACTTGATAGAAAAAGATAAAAATCATTCAACGTTCAATGATTCTCCATCATTATCAGAATTAACACCTTTTTCTTTAGCCTTTTTAAGATAGTAATTCATTTTGGCGTCTTCACTTTGAAAGTTACCATCGGCATCAGGAAGCTTCTTCTTTTCTTCATCTGAAATTTGTTTTTCAAGTTCTTCTGTGATCTTTCTTTTTAAGCGACTTTCACTATCTTCTTTTACGGTGTCTTCGCGGGTAGAAAAATTTGATCCGAACTTTCTGTAAGCATATTCATAAAGAGGAGCTGTTTGATACTGATGATCCTTTCCTTTTTCAAGGAAACGAATCATGGCACGCAAGAAATCTTTTGAATTAGGTTGGTGTGACCAAGCACTATAGAGGTACGTTAAACCCTCCTGATCAATTTTGCTTGAATAAGGGAGACGCATATAGGTGTTATATATAGAATGACTGGCATCTGGATCTGTTTTCTTAAACTCGATATTTTCCAAATACTTTTTACGTATTCCTCTGGCCACCGCATCCCAAGGATAGGTGCGAAACTCAATCGAATAAACATCTTTTCCGTTGGGAAGATAGAACACTTCTTGGAGCATTCGAGGGCGTGATGATTTAACTTTCGCAATGCCGATATTGTTTTTATCGCGATAATCAATAGAAAGAACTTCCCCTTTGAAAAACTCTCCCCTTTTCTCCAAAAGATACAACTTATAAACCCATTCAGGCAAAGGAGTGGCCCAGAATTTTTCAGTTTCCTCGCGAACAAGTTTCCAATCAAAATTTCCACTATAGAGCTTGAGACCTCCAGTTATATCTAGTGTGAAAAGATCTTTCCATAGCACTAAGGCATCTTTTTCTAAAATGTATTTTTTAAAATAAGGGATATTAAAAAGTTTTTGCTTTCCTGCTTCAAGTTCCAAACTTAAGACATCACCAGAAATATAGGATACATATTCATTGCGAGTATAAGGCTCAGCAAAGGTCACACCTATCCCCAAATCTTTTTTCTCCAAAAGATTAGATGAGATATTAGGAATCATAATAAAGTAAGGGTGACGAAGTGGCATCGGAACAACAAAATTTCCTATATGAAAATTCTGCCAAAGATTATCTTGTCCTTGGAAGACATCCCCATCAGCATCACGTCTCACAAAACGTGAAGGGAAAAGAAGCTGAGGTGCAGGCTTGGAAATTTTTAAATACTCATGATCAAAGCCTTGGGTCAAGGCCTTAGAGTAAATATAATAGGGTCCAAAATAGGCCAGTAGCGCGCCTACAGCTGCAAAGAAAATAACGACTAAAAAGAAGACGCCTAGGAATATCCATTTTTTCATAAATCACATTTCGGCTACTTAGCCATCGAACCAAAGCTTTTTTATTAAAAAAAAACAAGCAAAATTACTAAACTACTGGAGCAAAGACGCCGAAAAGATTTAAGAAAGGACATCAGTCCTACAAAAAGGAACAAGTAATGAAACAGATTTTTTTCCTTATTGTATTGAGTAGCTTACTCACCTCTTGTAACGAACCTACGCGTGACAGGCGTCTAGCGTACTCCACAAGTAGCGGCCAAACGAATGGCTATACATATATAGGAACGACTAGCACACGCAATGATGGAACAACGACGACTCCAACTCCATCGTCAACAAGTACAACATCAAATATCCCAAGTGTTGTGAGCCATTGTAAATGGTCAACAGATGGTGCAACGAATTTTGATCGTAGCAGCAATCACTTAGGAGATTATACCGTTTGTCAAAGCACTTCCGACGAGAAGCAGGTCTATATTCAAATCAAAACAGTCCCCTCAAGCAGAGTCTGTTTGATTCCGACCTCACACAATGGTTCCAACTCGACTTATATCGGTGAACCTAGCTGTGTACTCGTAAGCAGCAACACAACAATATATCCTGTCAGTTTACTTAAAAACCGCACAGGCTACGAAAATTTTAAAATCACTGGTGTGATGATCATGAAGGATCTCGTGAAGTACTCTTATGGGTATCCTTACACGACAATCTATCCTTACACTGGTGAATTTTATGCTCCAGATGCCTACCTCAAATGTATGGCCATGCTCAACTACGGCAACTACTACTATTGCCAAGCATTCAACTCAAAAGGTGAACACGTTTACCATCAGTTTTAAAATGAACTCTTGATCCCCTGCTCAAGGGCCACCGAATGGTGGCCCTTTTTTTATGCCAAAATTTCAAGGCAAGCTAAGTTCTAAAAATAAGGTCTAGTGCAAAGTATATTCAAAGACTTAAGCAAAGGCGGTGAAAAACGCTCAAGTATTTCTCTGTAAAGACGATAAGTATACGTATAATTAAATCAAGCCTCCATCCTCGCAAGGATAGACTTATGAAAAACGTTTTCTCACTCGCAGTTGTACTAAGCCTCTTCACTATTCCGGTCATCTCATTGGCCGCCGATGAGCTTCCTACAAGTTCGATTGTGATCGATGAACTAGCATCTTCAACTGAAGCTGCCCCTAGAGACGAGACCACTAGTCAAGGCGGCGCAGTCGAAGCAGCAAAACCAGAAGTGATCATTGCTCCAAGTAGCTGTGCTGGGCCATATGCCAATCAAATCATCTCGCTTCGCAATGCTCAATTAAATATTCGCCATCCTGATAGTGGTCGTACTCTCAATGAACTCAAGAATGAACACGATAAAAAGGTAGCTCAACTTATTCTCCTCAAAGGCTTACAACAAATCAGAGGAAGCTATCTAGCTTCTCTTGAAAAACACAATACTGATCTCAGCAAAAAAATTAAAAACCTTCAAGAATTAAAAGATTTCGCTGTAAGTACCGAGGGAGATATTAAAGCAACAGAGCGCATGCTCATTATGGAGAAAGGGATTAGTCATTTAGGAAACAGTCAGGCAAAAAGCAAAGAAGAATTTTATAATCAAATGATTGAATCCTGCAAAAACCCAGAAATAACTTCCAACAAAAACACAAGCCCTGCTAGCTCAAGTATCTGCTACTCTCTTGGAGACCCTAAGCACAAAGAGATGATTTTTGGATTCTATAACGCCTATATAAAGACAGAAAGAACAACAGAAGAAAAAGAAAACTATTTAAGTTATCTTCGCATGGTTGCGGATGAAAACCGCTTAAATGCTCAACTTAGTAGCTTATCAACACTCCATCAACGAATTGAAGAAACGACAAAAAAATTCATCCGCTGCACAGAAACCAAAGGTGAAGATTGCCAACTTTTTAGTGGAGAAGCATCAGCTGCATACAAGGAGTATCGTGCTTCACTTTATAGCACCCCAGTGATTTCCGACTCCAATCAGACGTCCCTAATACTAAACAATGATGATCAAACAAGAACTCAACAACTTTTTGACAGGGCAGATGAAAAGATTGCGGAGGTGAAAGAGTTTTTTGATGATATAAAACTGGGAGACCAAAAAATCATCTCAGATTTAAATTCGACTGTCCTCCTTAGTGATTTAAATAAGAAGCTGGATAGCTTCGAAAAGAAAACTAAACATGGCATTAAAGATTACAGCGACATTCTCAAAGAAATGCGCTGTAAGGGAGATATTTTCGTAGGAGAATCTGAAAGTTCTAAAGAAAAAGATTTCAACAAATGTATCAAAAACATTAGCGATAAAGTACTTGATGCAAAGATTGCAGACCTTAGCAAAGAGATTGAAGCCAAAAGAAAAGAGATCAGTTCTATCACCTCCTCCCCATGGTGGTGGGAGAACACATCAAAAAAGATGAGCTATCAAAAATATGTCGACTTATCGACGGCAATCAATCAAGTCATCAAAATCATGCAACGAGAATGCAAGATGGATTCTCTTAAACGCGAGGATACCTACGCCCTTCAGGCGTGCGGTATTAATGACTTCCTTCCTCCCGAGCAAGCTCAAAATCTAGGTTCAGACGTAGAAAAGATTTTAGATGGAATACAAGTTAGCTCCTTTAACGATGAAAACCTCCTCAAAGATATTTGCTCTAGAATCAGAGACTACGGGACAGCAGCTCCAGGAGCTTTCTGCAATGCGGGATACGATGGCAAAACTCCTCCTGAAGAACAAGTCTATTCTTCAAATCCTCAAACAGCAGGTAACAACTCCGGAAGTACTGCTGGAAACAATACAGGTTCAACTCAACTTTCAAGCTCAAAAAATGGAAGCGAACGATATAGTAATAGTGATAGAACTCGCCGCTTGGCCAATGGGTTAAGTGCAACTCCTAAATCACAAACAAGAAAAAGCGATTTTAGTGCTGGTGATTATGCCAAAGCTTTTGCGAAAGCTGTTTCAAACAGTCCTTCGACCATGTCTACCCTTAATATGTGGGCACAAAACCCAATGTTTGGAACTCAGCTCAATTG
>JACCEE010503929.1_pt1 | contig 16036 bp, 14 predicted proteins | sample 7449931 | NCBI WGS metagenome assembly JACCEE01 (sample SAMN15323457, study PRJNA562643) | freshwater metagenome | isolation source: river surface water | place: USA:Blue River Watershed | collected 2017-08-19 | reverse complement strand
GCCATCTGAGCTAAGATCTCCATCGTTTCATCATTAAGAATTTCACCAGTTTTAGGATCAACCAAACCATCGTGACCATCACTTGAATAAGGATCAAGGGCCACATCACTCATAACGAGCATTTCAGGAACAGTGGCTTTCACTTCTTTAATGGCCCATTGATTAAGCCCATGAGGATTCAAAGCCTCAGAAGCTTTAGAATTTTTTTTATGCTCATCAATAGCTGGAAAAAGAGAAACAGCTCTAATCCCGAGAGACCAAAGATCTTTCACTTCTTTAGAAAGCTCATCAAGAGTGAGACGATATTGATCTGGCATAGAGGGAATTTCTTCACGCCTCCCCTTTCCTTCCATCACAAATAATGGAGCAATCATATCCTGAGGAGAAAGAGTATTTTCTCTCATCATCGAACGTATACCTTCAGATGAACGAAGACGACGAGGGCGTTTAGAAATGATCATACAGACCTACTTTTTCATCGAAGCCTTGGCCTTAAAGGCCATCGCATAAATGGTAATTTGTTTTAACATAGCATTGAGCCCATTAGCACGACTCATAGAAAGGTGTTCACGTATTCCAAGTTCGGCAAGAAAATCTGGTTTGGTCACTAAAATTTCATCAGGGGTACTGCCTGAGTAAACGTTTACAAGCAAGGCCACAATTCCCTTTGTGATGGAAGCATCACTGTCTGCTTGAAAAAAAATGTGCTCGCCTTCCATGTTGGCCCAAAGCCATACTTGAGACTGACAACCACGAACTTTGTTAGTGTCAGTTTTATTTTGCTCATCCATCGCAGGAAGTTCTTTTCCAAGATCAATGAGTCTTTTATAGCGAGCTTCCCAGTCAGGAATTTTTGAAAAATCTTCAAGGATTTTTTGTATCCTGTTTTGTATTGCCATTTGTTTTTCCTTTTTGAGCTTCCAGCTTTAATTGATTCTCTTTGAGTATTTTTAATTTCAAAGCATCAAGATACAACCGAGTTGCGTCTTTCATGCGCGGGTTATTTGGATCAATGCTATAAGCTTTCAACAAATACCTTTGCGCTTCTTCAAAATTATTTTTAAAAGAGGCGTAATGACCTAAAACTTCAAAGGCATCACGTTCCATCAATTTTTTCTTTTTAAGAAGGGTGCTATACTGTTCAAGCAAAAGTTTATTATCGGGATAATTCTTAATTCCTAAAAGCAAGACAACCTCAGCATCAAAGATATTATCAATGAGCAAATTCTCTGCTGCCACTTCTAAAAAAGAATTAAGACCTAATTTTTTGTTTTCCTTAATGGCCCCTAAAAACAATTTATCGGCTAAAGTATTTTTCCCAACATGGTAATAGTAATGAATCATACGCTCTATAGGAGCGACTTGATCGGGATAGCGAGTTAAGGCTTCCATATAAAAAGTGTCTGTGTAAGCCAACTCTCCAGAATTTTCTAATGCCTTCCCGACACGCATTAAAGCGTCATAATTAAATTTTGAGATATCGTAAGTGTGTTTGATCAAAGAAGAGTTGCGAGTCCAATTCTCAATTAGCTGATGTTGAGTCAAAGCGCCACTAATGACAACAATCCCAGTCACCAAAAGACAAAATCGTCGAAAAAGGATTCGCTCCCAAATTTTCCCACAAAGTGGAAGAAAAAATGCAAGAAAAAGAATGAAGGGTAAATACAAATAGCGATCTGCAACGATAGAACGAATAATCACATCAGATGAACCGGTTGCATACGCTTCAAAACGCAAAGCTAAAAAACGAAGATCAAAAATGATGGCCAAAGAAAAAAGAAGCACTGGAAGTAAAAGGACTCGCCAATTTTTTTTATAAAAACACAAGAAGCTGCCAATGATTAAAAGGGAAGCTGAAGCGAAATTCACAATTTTATTAGTACCTAGCGGAGAGAAATCTAAACTCCATCCATAATCGATAACTCGTCCTGTCCCCAAGAAAAAACTCGAAACATAAAAACCCAAAGCTTGAAAACGCAAAGAAAGCCCGGAAAAAAAACCAACGGTGCTTTTCTTTAATGAAGCAAACCAATATGCAAAATCTGCATCAAAATTGATATAGAGAAGTGGAACAAGAATAAAAGGGAAAACCCATAAGAAAATATGATCCCAGGTTTTCTCTTCTTCGTTTGTTAGATAAAGCCAAACAAGCAAGGGCAGAATGAGCACGAAAGGATTAATAAAAACAAGAAGGCACTGAATAAAAAACACAGCAAGAAGAAACCAATGCCTTTTATCTTGAACAAACTTCTCTAAAAAGAACATGGCCGTCAAAATAAGTGTTGCCCCAAGAGTTTCCTTTACTGTCGAAATCCAAGCAACATTTTCGATAATAATGGGGGAAGAAATGAAAAGAAGCATGGCCAAAAAAGCAGGAAGATAAGTTTCTTTATTTCCAAGCCGATCACCATACTTTTTAGCAACAGAAAAAAGTAAAGAGGCATTAATCAAATGGAGAATAAGAATAATTTTTCTTAGTCCATAGGCCGTTGAGTTTGCTAACACGCTAAAGAACTGTAGAAGTGAATTTGCTATATCAGAATTAAAATTATAAAGCGAAGAGCGAATGAGAAAGCTATCTCCGAAAATCGTAAAAGGATTGGTAAACACTGCTGACAAAGCAAGATAAGCAATAAACAAAGTCAACACGATTAAAAAAAAATGCCAATGAGAGAGAACTCTTTTCACTCTTGGGTGTTCTCTTAAAGCGAGAATAGTGCCCTTTAAGGCATAAAAATTCTGAAGCATAGCGGAACGCCTCGTAGTTGTAGACATAGGACTAGCTTATGCTGTATTAAACTAGCACTTTCAACGGACTTACGCAAAATGACAAATCTAAATTTCTTAAAAAAAATTGCCCAATTTATAATTGAAAAACCCAAGCGCACTTTGCTCGTGGGACTTATTCTTTCCGCCGTCTCTCTCCCCTTTGCAGTGGCCCTTTATGCCAATCTGCACTCTGGAATTGAAGAGCTACTTCCCAAGTCAGCACCAAGTATTAAAGCCTTAGATACGCTTAGGACCCGCCTTGGCGACAATCTTCAGCTTACCATGCTCATTTCTGGCGCGAAATCCAAAGAACTTCATCAATTTGCGGACACCCTCGCTGCAGAAATGGCTCAAATCCCTGCGCCAAACACTCCTCGTTTTGTCGATTATCGCCCTTCCGAAATTCAGAATTTTTTTGAATATAGAAAACTTCTTTTTATAGATCTCAAAGAACTGCAGGATGCTCGTAAGGCCCTACGCAAAAAAGTCAAAGATGCGAATCCCTTCTCGCTTGGTCTAGATGACGAAGAAGAAGATCAAGCTCCTCAATTAGATCTCGAAGGTCTAATGAAGAAATACAGCAAAGAAGCTGAAAGACTGCCAAACTTTCCCACTGGCTACTACGAGAATGAAGAGAAAAATTCACTCGTCATGATTTTCTATCCTGCACGTGGGGTCTCTGGCTACGAAGGAAGTAGTAATTTCAAAGAGGCCATCAAGATTAAAGCCGAAGCAGTTGCTCAAAAATTACAGCTCAATACTCTCAAAATAGAATTTAGCGGGGATGTTGAATCTATTATTCAAGAACAAAAATCTCTCGAAAGCGACCTCCTCTACTCCACAACGGTCGTTATCCTTTTAGAATCCATCCTCATTTTTGCTTTTTTCCGCTGGGCCCCAAGTGTTCTCGCCCTCGGCTTACCTCTTCTCTGCGGAACTCTCATCACCTTTGCGATCTCCTATTTTGCTGTAGGCTCAGTAAACTTAACTACAGCATTTTTAGGTTCCATCATCATTGGAAACGGAATCAACTCTGGGATTATTTTACTTGCCAGATTTATTGAAGAGCGACGTGGAGGATTACGCGGAATCGAAGCCATGCGTGTGGCCATCAAAGAAACTTGGCGCTCCACACTCGCGGCTTCTGGAGCTGCTGCTCTCGCCTATGGCTCTCTTATGGTGACAGCTTTTCGTGGGTACAGCCAATTTGGTTTCATCGGTGGTATCGGCATGCTCATTTGCTGGCTCACCACTTACCTTTTTTCTCCCTCACTTGCTGTGTTGTTGGATCACTTCTGGCCAGTCAAGCAGCACGCTAAAAGTTCAGAGAACGTTGATAAGACTTTTGGATCTTTTGCCAACTTTGCCACTCAGCATTGGAAACCTATACTTATATTAAGTGTCATCGTTTCAACACTCTCACTGGGCGTAGTCATTCACTTCGCTCAAGACCCCTTCGAGTACGATACAACCAAACTACGCTCAAGTGCAGCTAAGCTTGAGGGTGGCTACCTTCAAGTTGACGCCAAAGCAGAGAGCATCCTCAAGCACAACATTCTTCCCATGGTCATCTTATTGAAAGACAAAAAGGACGTTGAGAAGATTAGTGATGCTTATAAAAAACTAGTCACTCCTGACTCTATTTTAGGTGATGTTCTCACCATGCAATCACTTGTTCCTCCCAAACAAAAAGAGAAGCTCGCCATTTTTAAAGAAATTGAAACTGACCTTCCGGAGAAAAAAAGAAGACATATTAAAGGTCAAATGAAAAAACATCTGAACGAGGTCTTAGAAGCAGCAAAGCTTCCCCCTTACGATGTGGCCGGTCTTCCTGAATTTTTACGCCGCCAATTCAGAGAAATCGATGGTTCAGAAGGAAAGCTCGTTCTTCTATTCCCAAAATTTGGAACAGACACAAAAGACGGTCGCATAGTTCTAAATTTTGCCAAGGAAGTCCGTTCTGTTGAGCTCCCTGAAGGTGCTGTTGTCGCTGGCTCTCACCTCGTTTTTGCTGATATGCTCAAAGCTATTTCTACCGATGGCCCCCTGGCCACAGGCCTTTCATTCTTAGCAGTGGTTCTCCTCTCTATTTGGCTTGCTCGTGGAGGAATTAGTGGTTCTTTCGTAGTCACAGGCTCGTTACTTGTCGGTGTGCTTTGGACTGTTGCTTTAGCATCACTCTTCGGGATGAAAATCAACTTTTTAAATTTTATCGCCCTCCCTATTACTTTCGGAGTTGGATTAGATTACGCCATTAACGTCTACGGCCGTTTCCGCCACAGCGATCACAGCCGTGAAGGATTGAAGCTTGCTATTCAACGCTCTGGAAGTGCTGTCACCGTTTGCTCTCTCACAACAACAATCGGTTATATGTCTCTTCTCTTTTCAAATAATGGAGCTTTATTTTCTTTCGGAACTTTGGCCATTTTAGGAGAAATCGCGTGTCTCGTTGCAGCCTTAATTATTCTCCCTGCAACAATGACCCCTAAAATTCGCTAACGTTTTAGCATTTAATTCAGGTCGATTGCCCAGCTGCATAGAAAAGCACTGGGCTTTATTTAAGAGCCTAAAAGCAGCGAGAGTTCTCCCACAAGCAATCCCAACTAAACGGCAATAGTCTTTAAAAGTATGTTCGAGATAAAACTCTCGAGCATAGGGTAAACCTAGTCCGACAATCATATTGATAAAGAGAACCGGAATAAGAATCAAGCGATTCGCTTCCTTAATCACACACCCTTCTCTCTGAACACGAAAAGAATGAAACAGCCAGAGCGAGTTTTTTTGCGTATTTTTTGCAATAGGATTTTTGAAAGAAGCAATATCGATCAAAAATTTGGTTCCAAACCTGCGCCGTTCAAGAATATAAAATTCGCGAGAATCATAGCAAGCATGCTCTTCTCGTTTTTCCAGACCAACTCGCATAGGGAAAGGGAGTAGTTCGCCATTTTTAGTCACAAGAGGGGCATCATCAGAAAGGATTTCAAAGGGACCAGCTGAAAGACTTCCAAGAAAAAGAGTGCTTTTTCCCCCTTTCATGAGCATAGGAAAAAGATAATTGTTCCCATCTTTAGCAAATGAACAGGCATGAATTTTATAAAATCCTAAAGTTTCTAACTTTTTGCCAAGACGAGATAAGAGATAGAGATAAGTGACTTCGTGTAATAAATGCAAATTTTCGCTATAAAAAGATGCCCTTTCATTTTCAAAATCAGCTTCCCCTAGCAACTCACCATCATAGTTATAAAAGCGCTTATTGTTCTGATCACAGTAAAAACAGTTCTTCGATTTTTGCCAGCGCAGCCCCCCAAGCTCTCCTTGATATTTTTTTAAATGGCACTCAATGGTCAAAAAGGGTGAAGGGTCAGCACTTTCAGCGAACTTAAAAAAAGAAAAATCCTTGGCCAGACGCTCAAGTATAGATGCATCTTCAGTTAAAATTTGAACGAATAGACCATAAAAATTTAAAATCATAGTATAATCATAGGAGAGAACAGTGTGAAAATACAAGCATTGCTGTATGAACGCTAAAATAGAGACTCAAAAAAACAAATCTGCTAAAATTAAGACGAATAGATTTTAGCGTGGAGTTTGCATGAAAAAAATTCTTTTTTCTTTTCTTTGTCTTTGCCTAACGCCCTCTGTTTGGGCTCAAGCAATTGATTGCAAGCAAAACCTGAATTGCTTCATTCAAGCGGCCAATAAATGTTCCCAAGCACAAGTGATTATTGAAGGCTCGTTTGAAACATCTGACCTTATTTATAAAGTCAAACGTCAGGCCATCATTCAAGGTTATAACGGTTCAAAATGTCTTTATGAAGATCTCGTACAAATGCTTACCATTGATCTCCCTGCTTCACAAAAAGCCGCCCTTCAAAAACAAGGCTGGACGGAAGCAATTATTCAGGGGCAAGCTCTCTCTATTGCCAGAAGCCTTGATTTGCAAAAAGGCTTAGTCAGGGAGTGTGAATTTTCTCCTGATGAACTGGAGACAGTTCTCAAGCAACATTTCCGTGACAATAAACTCGACAAAAATAAATGGGATACGTGTAAGCGAAGAACACTTACGACACAATCACTCCTACCTTCAACTCCTCATCATGAGGAAAAAGTCGCTGAAGATAATCAAGAAGAAGCAGAAACAGAAGATGAGTACGAGGACGAAGACGAGGAAGTCGATACCTTATTGCCAGAATATCTTTCTTTCCCTCACCGTTTCAATGCCTTAGAATACCTGCAAAACTCAATCGCCCAAATCTCCCCCTTGCTTTGGAAAAAGAGGGTTCACTCTGCTGTCCCTTCTGCGGGTACAGAAAACAAGAATCGCATTCTTGATGTTCCAAAAAATGAAGTGCAAGCTCCAGAATCAGAAGCAGAGCCATTACTTATTTTCAAAACAACAATGGGTCAATATGTCCCCCCCACTCCAACCGCAACGCCAGCTCAGCGATATTCTAGTCCCTATGAAACTTATCAAAAATCATTCGGCCAAATGAGCAAACATGAGCGTCTTAAACTTTTTACAAATAAAAAGGAAGCTCCTGCAGGAAAAACTCGCCTCTACCCTCAAATGGGATATGAAGAAATGGTGAAAGCTGGTTATAACAATGAAGAAATTGGAGATTTTGTATTCAAAAGGATCAAAGAAGAAAAAGCGGCTTTAGAAAAAAACCCCACTTGTACAGCGGGATGTCCTAAAGGGACCTACTGTCAGAAAATGCTTAAGCGCTGCGTGCAATGTTCAGGACCGACAGACTGCCCCGGAAATCAAATCTGCTTAAATTATCAATGTGTTTCTGGCGAGACAGTCCTTGGCCCAGAGAAGAAAAAGCCACAATAAAAAAAGCCTCCCTATCGGGAGGCTTTTTTTTGCTTAATTATTTTTTGCCCAACCTTCTTTTTCAACAAGTGTAAAAACTTCGTCAAGAATGCCACAGACATTATCAACTGTTGCTTCATCGATAGTCATAGCAGGTTGCAAACGGAAGCAATGAGTGTAGGCCATCGTAAGAAGCCCACGCTTCAAGCACTCATCGAAAACCTTTTGACAAACATTTTTCGACATTGGCTCATGCCCTTTCTTGTCTTTTACCATTTCGATACCGAGGAAAAGACCACGCCCGCGAACGTTGCCAATAAAAGAATACTTTTCTTCAAAGACTTTTAATTTCTTTAGAAAGTACTCACCGACCACGCGGGCATTTTCTACTAAACCTTCTTCTTCAATAATCTTAATCGCAGAAGCAGCTGCGGCTGAAGCAAGAGGGTTACCACCGTAACTGGAAGAAGAGCCTGATGGATTAGACCAAGGCTTAGCATTCGTAATTTCAGTTGTAGAGATGATAGCACTGATAGGGAACCCACCACCAAACTGCTTACCACAAGTCATGATGTCTGGAGTAACACCAGAATGCTCTGAGCCCCACCACTTTCCGGTACGACCAAAACCGGTGATCATTTCGTCAACGATCATGAGAGCGCCTGATTCTTTAGCAATTTGCTTAATGGCCGGTAAGAAATCATCTGGTGGGATGATGTTTCCGGCTGTTCCTTGCATCGGTTCCATAATGATAGCTGCAGGCCCTTTAGAGCAAGACATCTTAATCTGTTTCTTGGCAAACTCTGCGCAAAAGAGACCGCAAGTCTCATACTTCATTTTAAAGGGGCAGCGGTAACAATTTGCGAACGGAACGATATGACTTCCAGTAGAAAGAGGACCATAAGGATTTTTAAAATCAGATCCCATAAGAGAGAGAACGCCCATGGTCTTTCCGTGAAAGGCTCCCCAAAAACTTACGAATTCCCACTTGCCAGTATAGTCTTTGGCCAAGCGAAGAGCAGATTCAACAGCTTCAGCGCCTGAAGAATAAAGCTGTACGCGATGAAGCTCTGGGCTTCTGGCATGAGCTTTAATTCGCTCAAAAAGTTCAAGACGAGCTTTGGACGTAAAACTTCCAACAGAAGCTTTTTTGACTTGAGAAGCAACGGCTTCAACAAAGGTCGGATGAGAATGCCCCAAGCCATTCACTCCAATCCCTCCAATCACATCAAGAAAAGTATTGCCGTCAACATCAGTCACTGCTGAGCCCCGAGCTTCATCAACAACAATTCCTGCGTTGAGAGCAAATCCTTGAAGCCCTGGAGCAATAAGATCGTCTTCACGCTTGCGAAGCTCCTTACTTTTTGGTCCTGGGACAGAAGTCACCAAATTTACTTTTTGATTCGTAGGTTGAGAGATTTTACGCATAGAAATCCTTTATTTTATATAAAGCTTTTTTTGATAGATGAGACTCATCATTTGATAAGGACCATTACGTTTTAATTGATCCTTATTCCAATGTGTCTCCAATGGCATAAGACTTTGGTTTTTATATTCAGAAAAATAAAAAACAAAACAAGGAAGAGCGAGAAAAAAAACCGCTGGCAATATACGAAAACGAAAATTCGAATAAACCATTTCTTGTTTTTTTAAGTAGTAATTAAAAAGTTTATAAAATATCCCCCAAAGAATCAGTCCAAAAATCAAAACAAGTGGGACAATCAGGAATAAGTTTTCTCCCTGTAGGGCGGTCACAAAAAACTGGCGATCATTTAAAAAACGTTGGGCAGCCGTTTCGTCAAAACGAGCTTGATGACTATGCCAAAAACCGTACTCAAAAAAAGCTAAAACAACCAAGAACAAGGCAGAAAAAGCGTTAAGAAACTGTACCGTCCCCTTATTGCTTGGATGAATAAAAACTCTAGCAGGGGTCAACCAAAGATAAACAACCAACGGAATAGCGAAAACAGTAAAGAAGTAAGTATCGTGGACCATGCCCCAAAAAAGGATATTAGGAAAATCGGACCACCAGAGCCCCCCGTCTTGCAAAGCCAGAACCAAACGGAGAACAAAATTGACTAATAATACTTGTAAGTAAAATGGCCAAAGGAAGATAAAACGAGCTTTACTCAAGGTCATTTTTTAACCCTCAATGATGTCTTTAATACTCTTAGTCATACCACTGTAAAATCTATATGTTGATCAATATTTATCAGGTAGGTAAAGTTGACTTTCGAAAGCCCATTTGCCACTATGCGTTTAGTTTAACTCTATCTCAAGGACTATGACTATGAAGCCCATCCTTTTGGCTTTATTTCTTCTTCCCTCACTCTGCTTGGCCGCAACCTCTAAAGAAATCGTGGAACAAATTTTCACCAAATCAGCTCAGCCAGAAATAAGCAAAGACGTAAAATTACAAGATGAAGTCAATGCTTTCGTAGACTACGGTCACATGGCCAAGGAAGTTTTAGGAAGCGAATATAAGAAACGAAAAAGCCCTGAGATTCAGTGGTTTGAAAAAATGCTTAAAGACATTATTTCTCTGTCTGTTTTTCCGGCAGCGCCTGATTTTTTAGGAAAAGTAAATGTCACTTACAAAGAAGTTATTGAAGAAGGCGACAAAAGCAAGATTAACTCTGTTGTGAAACACAAAGGCGAAGAAACTGAAGTAAACTACCGACTCCACAAGCAAGGTGAGAATTGGAAAGTCTACGATGTCGCCCTTGATGGCGAGTCTTGGACAGATAGTATTCGCGAAGAAGTTCAAAAGATTCTCAAAAAAGAAGGATGGGCAGGACTCAAGAAGAAGCTCACCAAGCGTCTTGAAACTTTAAGTAATAAAAATAAGAAAAGCTAAACATGAATAAGATTCTTCTCTCGCTGTCTCTTCTTTCAATTTTATCTTTCAAAGTTCAAGCGACAACAATGAGCTTAAAAGATGCCCTTGAACGCGTCTCGACTCAGAATTTAGAATTTGCTATTGAAGAGTATAAAATAGAACAAGCCCAAACAGATATTGCGAGGGTGAAAGCTGAGTTCAACCCTAAACTTGATGCCACTCTTGGCGCGGGTCCTATTAATAAGGCGACAGGTGATTCTCTCAACTCTACGGAAGACAAAAACCGCTGGGGGGCCCTTTATATTGGAAGCATCGAATTTACTTGGCCTATCTATTCTTGGGGAAGAAAAAGCGATTATCTCAAGGCAGCGAATGCTGGCGTTGAAGTTAAGGCTCAAGACAAAAAGCTAAAAGAACTTGAAATCCGTTATAACATAAAAAAAACCTATTTTGGCGTTCTCTACGCCACAAGTCTTTTAGATTTTGTGAAAGGCACAAAAGATGACTTAAGTAAGGCACTCGACAATAAAAAACTCTCTCCCAAAGACCGCTTCCGCCTTGAAATTTTAATGGAACAAATTAATTCTAAAGAGGCTGAAATTAAAAAAAATCTCGATCTTGCTCAAAGAGGGCTTCGTCTTTACACGGGATGCGTAGATCCGACAATGAAGATGAAAGATGAATGGCTTGAAATTATTGATCGAGAACTTAAAGATTTAAATTACTACGTCCAAATCGCCAAAGACGAAAAACCAGAAATTCAAAAATTAAATCGAGGAATCGAAGCCAAGCATTCTCTCTCTAAAGCAGAATTCAAAGGAAACTATCCCATTTTTGCTTTTCTTACGAAATACGATTTCGCCTATACAAACATGAGAAATGCACAAAAAAGCGCTTTCGCCTATGACCCCTATAATGGAACCAATGCAGTCATAGGTATTGGTCTAAAGTGGACGTTCGACTTTGGTGTAACCAATGCAAAATCTGCCAAAGTTTATGCGGAAGCTCTCGAACTTGAAGCCCAACGCAGATATGCAGATGAAGGCATTCCGACTCTCGTCGAAAAAGCATGGTTGGAAGTGAAAGAAGCCGAAGTCAATCTTGCGGCCAACAAACGCGCTTCAAAACTTGGTAAGCAATGGCTCGCAAAGTTCATGGGAGGAGCAAGTCTAGGAGTTATTTCTGATACCAAAGAAATGATTGAAGCTTATCAAGCCAGACTACTCACTCTCAAAGACTATTACGAAGCCATTTACAAGCATCATATGGCATGGGCGGAGCTTTCTCTCGCTGTTGGCAAAGAAGTAGATCCGACTCTTTAAGAAAGGTTTTGTATGAGCAAAATAAAAAAAGCAGCGATCCTCGCTGCAGGCGAAGGCAGTCGTTTAAAAAGCATTTGTGAGTTTAAGCCCATGATCTCCATTTGTGGAAAACCACTTGTAGAGAGAGTCATGGAAAGGCTTCTAAGTCTTGGCGTCGAAGAGATTGTTGTGGCCTTCAACTCCAGCGAAAAAAAAATGAACTGGGAACTTCTCCCCTCTTTTAAACGCCCTGAAGTTCGCACCATCTTCGTTGATACCCCAAGCTCTATGCACACTCTCTTTGAAGTTTTAAATGAGCTGAAACCTCAAAAAGATGAACATATCCTTGCCTCCATGGTCGACACGATTGTTCGCGAACAAGACTTCCTTGATTATTTTAAAACTCTCGAAACTTTGCAAAATAATGAATCTTGCCTCCTCGTCACTCCATTCATCGATGATGAAAAACCTCTCACCGTCAAAATGAAAAACGATGGCGTGATTGAAGGTTTTAACTGCCCTATCGAAAAAGGAACTGTAGTGACCTCAGGCATGTATGGCCTCTCTGGAGCAATCTTCCCTCACTTAGAGAAAGAACTCGCCAGCGGCACGCATAAAATGAGAAACTTCTTAGCTTCACTCATTCCTGCCGGTCATACTCTTAAGGGTTTTAGCGTAGAAAAGACTTTAGACATAGACAGACCTGAAGATGTAAAAGTTGCTGAGGATTTTTTATGTCAGAACTAAAAGCGATTCTTTTTGATTTTGGCGGTTGTCTTGATTCCGATGGCATGCACACTCGCACTCTTTACATTCAAATCTTCACAAAATTTGGAGTGATGGATACAGTTTCTCGCGAAGCCTTTCAGGAGTCTTATTCTCAAGCTGACAAAAAGATGATTGCAGAGAAACTTGTTCTCAACGCCAATCTCCGTGAAAGCAACCTCATCCAAACAGAACTGATCCTTTACAACCTTGAATATCACAACCAAAATCTTGCCAAACCGATTGCTGATGAAATTAGCGCGATTCAAGAAAGCTTCTTTAAAAAGAATGCTCCGACTCTCGAAGTTCTCTCTAAAAAATATCGCTTAGGGATCATTTCTAACTTTACTGGAAATTTAGAAATTATTTTAAAAGAATACGATCTTAGAAAATATTTTGAACATGTCCTCGACTCCTATCATGTAGGATGTAGTAAACCTGATCTCAAAATTTTTAAAGAGGCCTTAAGTCGTTTTAAACTCCCTGCAGAAAACTGTATGTTCATCGGAGATAACATAGAGCGTGATGTGCTTCCAGCTAAAAATCTTGGAATGAAGACAGTGCTCATCCATGAACCGAAGCATGGACGTCATTACAATCCTGGCCCAGATGCTTATGTGTTAGAAATTCGTGAACTTCTGGATCTCATCCAAAAGATATAGCCGATCAAAACCCAAGCGATTTCGACAAAACGATAAAGAAACACGGCGGTCAAGTAACCTTGAGTGCCGTGATTAAAGACATCACTTAAAAGAATTTGTACGCCCTGCTCACGACTTCCTACTTGGTAAGGCACAAAAAAGAAAATAGTGTCGATTAATGTTCTTCCCACATCAAGGAAGGCACCAGTCATCATCGTTATAGGACTCTTCAAAAGATAAAACGCCAAATAGAAAGTCAGACCTTCTATAAAACGTGCGAAGACTTCAAATGAGAAAGCTGCAACAACACGAATATAGTGCCGCTTGAAAAACTGGTTGGACTTACGAGTGGCCCAACGAAAACGTATCATGCTTTTCTGAAGATCAAAGCGCTCTAAAAGAGAATGAAAACGATGATAGAAAACTTTTTTCCAGAGGAAAGGAAAGAAGCAAATAAGAACAAATAGGAAAACACCAAGCGTGCCTACCCCAATAGAAGTCCAAGTCATAAAATCATTGAGTGGGAAAATCATAGGAAGAAGAAAAGCCACAATCACAAAAGAAGCTAAAGTCGCCAGCAAGTGAATGACATTATAAATAATCGTACTCATAAGGGCCTTGCGTCTTCCCACATAGGCTCCCAACATAAAAACCTTGGCAGGCTCACCTCCCACTTTCAAAAATGGGGTGAGATTGTTCCAAGCGATACTTCCGGCCATCATACGAGTCATACGCCACATATTTTTAAAAGAAAGTGGCAAATCCCATTCAGTCAGAAGAGACCAAGCAGCAGCATAGCAAAGAAGAGTCGGGATAAAAGTCAAAACAAGAAGCACTGTCCCCCAGAGGCCAACAGTCTCGACATCCCTTCCAAGCTGACCAAGTCCATAATCGCTTATCATGTACACGAGGGCCGCGGCACCGAGAAGGATGAATATGGGACGAGAGTACTTCATCAAGGTCTAATACCAAATTCCTTAAAGAGTTTTTCATCCTGACGTCTTTGAATCTTACGAATAAAAATCATCAAAATATTTAAGACGACAATATCAACTAAGATCAAATAGAGATCAAAGCGACGCATGAAAGTAAAAAAGATAATACAGATGGTATGGAAGTTTGTTCCATTGATGCGCCAAAGAGAAAGCATCTTGAGATTATGCTTTCTGTAGGCTTCACAAAAACGATCGCGAAGAGCCTTATCACTACCGTTTACAATAGCGCGCATCTGCTGACGCTCAGAATCGCTGCGTGAACTCAAAGTTTGTTGCTGACGTATCCAGTTTAAGCGAAGCTTGGCCATGCGCCCTTCGAGGGTCTGGCCTGCTTTTTCAATTTCGGCTTTCGCCTCAGCGACAGAAGGGTTCCAATAATCCCCATCAACTTTTCCGTAACCAAAGTAGAGATACTCTCTGTGATAAAAATCTAAAACGGCTGATTGGAAGGAATGTCCTACACCAGCAATCACGGCAATGAGGAAAATCCAGTAACCATATTCAGGTATAAGGGCCGCTGAAGAGGCAAGATAAGCGGCACCAAAAACCACGTTGTCACAAATACCGTCGAGGACCAAACCAATCTTGGAAGACTGCTTGGTCATTCTAGCAAGCTGCCCATCTGACGAATCGAAAACCCCGGCCCAAACGAAAAGGATAGAAGCCCAAATCAGGGCAAGGGTATTATCTCTTTGATAAAAAAGAATCCCACCATAAACTCCCATGATCATACCAATGAGAGTTAATTGAGTCGGAGTCATGCGCAAAACCTGAGCGGTTTTGGCTATAGCAAACCCTGCTGGTCTATAAAAAACCAAATCAAGCTTTTCTTCTGTGTCAGGACTTTTAATACTTTTTTTGAATTCTTCTACAAGCGACATTCTACGCCATCCTGCTCTTCGAGCTTGATGCACTCGCGAGCGTAGATGGCCATGGCCTGTCCAGCTTCTTGACGACAAGTTCTAAATGAAGGCCAGTCATTCATATCAATAAAATAAATGCCACCATCATCATCTATAATGCAATCGCCGCCGTAGATTTCGAGATCGAGCTTTTGAGCTGCTTTATCGGCAAGCCTTCTGATTGTATCGAAGTCGACTGCATTATTGTAAGGAGTCGTTGCCGAAAGTTGTTCTTTTTCTTTAAGAGCAATTCCCATGTAGCGAGGCTTAAAGAAAAGTCCTCTCACGCCATAGAATTTAAAAATTGGTCCTTGAATGTGTTTTTGTAAAACAACACTTTCAATACCACGAGACTTAAACTTCGCGAGCACGTGGTTGAGATGATCAAGATCTGCAACAAACATCACATCTTCATCACTCAAAGCATGAAAATCCCCACGTTTGAGCCAAGCACCTTTTTTCATTTCAAAAGGAAGCTTTTCAAGACGCTTTGAAGTCGTAAGCATCTCAGTATCAGGATAGAGAACACCGTCAGTGTTCTCCCCTAATAATGTGTTAAGAGCAAGGCGATAGCAGTTACGAATGGCCTTCACTGAATTGATGACACGAATACCATTGTTTGCTGTCGCCTGTTCTAAGTGATTCAAAATATCGAATCCCTGGGCCATAGAGAGAACGAGATCGTGATCGATCGTCATCTCTACTGCTTGAGAAGGCTCTACTCTTGTGATCACGGCTTCAGAACCGAGCATATCTTGCAAACGATCCATTGCTTCATCAATAATCGCGCGATCGGCTTCAATCGCGTGATTGGAGTAGATTTTTTCTCTGTAGATCCCAAGGATTCTCTTTTGCACAAAAGCCTCTCTTACTTGTTGTTCTCTTCTTCATCAATTCCGTAGTAAGTCAAACCAAGGTGGTTGATGATTTCTTCGTGTGTGAAGAAACGAAGTGTATTTTCAAGCTTAAGAAGCTGGATAGAAAGATCGTTCTCAGCTTTCAAACCTT
>JACCEE010965429.1_pt1 | contig 16041 bp, 17 predicted proteins | sample 7449931 | NCBI WGS metagenome assembly JACCEE01 (sample SAMN15323457, study PRJNA562643) | freshwater metagenome | isolation source: river surface water | place: USA:Blue River Watershed | collected 2017-08-19 | reverse complement strand
CTGGCCGCCGCTCGCGGTGAAGTCGAGTATCGTTTCGAGGTAATCTTGTTTGGACGCGCTGATAGATTCCGGCATGAGGTGAATATACCCTATATCCCTTGACATAACAATCTGATTTCGATATTTTTGAAAGTAAGACGAGGCTAACAATGGGCAAGAGTTTGGACAAATTAAAGCCAGGCGAGATGGGAGTGATAGAAACGGTCGGGGGCGAGGGCGCTCTTAGGCGTCGGCTCCTTGATATGGGCTTAACGCCCGGTACGAAGGTTTCAGTGCGCAAGGTCGCGCCCATGGGCGATCCGCTTGAGCTAAGCCTGCGGGGCTATGAACTGACGCTACGGGGCGACGACGCGCGTATTATACGAATGCGTAAGGAGGCCGTATGAGGATCAGCGTCGCCCTTGCGGGAAACCAGAATTGCGGAAAGACAACGCTGTTCAATCAGCTAACGGGGAGTAACCAGCACGTCGGAAATTTTCCCGGCGTTACCGTAGAGAAGAAGGAGGGCAGGGCGCGTTCCGATAAGGATATCACCGTCGTCGACCTTCCGGGAATCTACTCGCTTTCACCCTATACCGCCGAGGAAGTCGTGACCCGTGATTTTCTCGTGCGAGAGCGTCCGGACGTAATCGTCGACGTCGTGGACGCCACGAACGTCGAGCGGAATATGTATTTATCGCTTCAGCTGCTCACTCTCGGCATGCCGGTCGTCATAGCCCTAAACATGATGGACGAAGTCCGCGCGAACGGCGGAACGATCGATATAGCGGGCATGGAGAGGGAGCTTGGAGTATACGTCGTTCCCGTCTCCGCGAGTAAGAACGAGGGAATAGCGGAGCTCATGGAGCGCGTCGCGGACGCCGCCACGGGTATGGGGCCCGCAGGGGTCGGCGTTGCCCGAAGGATTGATTTCTGCTCTGGCCCCGTCCATAAGGCCTTGCATTCCATCACGCATCTCGTCGAGGCGCCCGCCCGCGCGGCGGGTTACGAGCCGCGGTTCGCCGCGACCAAGCTCGTCGAGGGCGATCCCCCGCTCGAGCGATCCCTGGGCCTTTCGCCCGCCGATACCGATATAGTTCGGCGCATAGTTAAGGAAATGGAAACCGAGCTTGGTACCGACCGCGAGGCGGCAATCGCGGACATGCGGTATGCCTTTATCGAGGGTCTCGTCAAAAAGACGGTGATTAAGACGGAAGAGTCCCGAGAACAGCGGAGGTCGATACTGATCGACTCCGTGCTTACCAACAAGTATCTTGCGATCCCTGCGTTCGTCGCCTTGATGTGCGCGGTTTTCTGGACGACGTTCGGTCCGATCGGGTCCGGGATCTCGGATCTTTTTTCAGCCGGCGTGGACTGGCTGATCGGCCTTGCCGACGCGGGCTTGCGATCCGTTGGCGTGAACGAATGGATGCGCGCCTTGGTCGTCGAAGGCGCCCTCGCCGGCGTGGGAAGCGTTCTTTCGTTCCTCCCCATCATTGTGATTCTGTTCTTTTTACTTTCTCTGCTTGAGGATACCGGCTATATGGCGCGGGTCGCCTTCGTGCTCGACTCCCTGCTGAGAAAGATCGGTCTTTCGGGTCGTTCCTTCGTCCCCATGTTGATAGGGTTTGGCTGTACCGTGCCCGCGATCATGTCCGCGCGAACGCTATCGAGCGATCGCGACCGGAAATTGACGATCCTTCTGACGCCGTTTATGTCATGCTCCGCGAAGGTCCCCGTGTACGCGGTGTTCTGTGCGGCTTTTTTCCCTAAGCACGCGGCGCTCGTGATGGGCGGGCTTTACTTCGGGGGCATAGCCGTCGCGATCGCGTCCGGCATTCTGCTGAGCAAGACCGCGTACCGCGGCAAATCGGTTCCGTTCGTTCTCGAGCTTCCCGTGTATCGTCTGCCTTCCCCGAAGTCCGTCGCGTTGCACATCTGGGAAAAGACGAAGGACTTTCTGTTTCGCGCTTTCACGATCATCTTCGTGGGCTCTCTCGTCGTTTGGTTCCTGACTAACCTGGATTGGTCGTTCTCCCTGGTCGAAGACGGGGCGCGGAGCATCCTTGCGTCGATAGGCGGCTTAATCGCGCCGGTTTTCTCCCCTAACGGCTTTGGGAATTGGCAATCCGTGGCCGCCTTGATAAGCGGCTTTACCGCGAAGGAGTCGGTCATTAGTACCCTGTCCGTCGTCTTGCCGAACGGGATCGCTTCGTACTTTACGCAGTTGTCGGCGCTTTCTTTCCTAACGTTTACCTTGCTTTATACGCCGTGCGTCGCCGCCGTCGCGGCGACAAGACGCGAGTCCGGCTCGCTCAAATGGACGGTAATGGCAATCGCCTTCCAAACCGGCGTGGCCTGGCTGGTCTCGACCGTGGTCTTCCAGGGCGGGCGACTAATGGGTTTTTAGGAGCCTAAGACCCGCGGGGGGCTGTGCGAGACAGGCGCGATCCGTCCGTGGTAGGATCGCGCAACTATCATATGTCAATCACGCGGGGGACAAGCATGCGACGAACGGACCGGGAAATAAAGAACATCGAGGAAATGAAGGACATCCTTTCGCGTGCCGACGCGTGCCGAATCGCGCTCGTCGACGGCGCAAGGCCTTATGCGGTAACCCTAAATTACGGCATTGAGTGGGAAGGCGACCTTCCCGTCCTTTATTTTCACTGTGCGCGCTCGGGTCGTAAACTCGACATAATCGCCAAGAACCCGGCGGCTTGCGCGATCGTGGACCTTGACCACGAGCTGGTCGGTGGCCCGATGGGCTGCGATTGGGGGATGAAGTACCGAAGCGTCGTCATCGACGGCGTCATTGAGACCGTTACTGATCCCGCCGAGCGTAAAAAAGGCCTCGATCTCCTGATGTATCATTATTCCGGCAGGACTGGGTTTCCCTATGACGCCGGCGAGATGGCGGCGACGATCGTCCTTCGCCTGAGAGCCCATTCGATTAGCGGTAAAAAAAAGGTATAGACCCTAAGAAAAACAGTTAGTTTCCGTTTTCATTTTACTCAATTTCCTGTATAATTACGGTGATTTCCACGAAGGAGAAAGCCATGAAATACGGATACTTTGACGATGACGCGAAAGAGTACGTCATTACCCGCCCCGATACCCCCCAGTCATGGAGTAATTACCTCGGTTCGACCGAGTACGGTGCCGTGATCACGAACAACGCGGGCGGGTACGGTTTTTACAAATCGGGAGCCAAAGGCCGATTCCTTCGGCTTCGTTTTAACTCAATCCCGATGGACCAGCCCGGTCGCTATTTTTACCTTAGGGACAAGGATTCGGGCGATTTCTGGTCCGCATCATGGCAGCCGGTCGGCAAGCCGCTTGACCAATATGAATCCGAATGCCGCCATGGAACGGCTTATTCAAAGTTTACCGCGAAGTACTCGAAGATAACTTCCGAGGCAACGTATTACGTGCCGCTCGGGCAGACCTTTGAATACTGGCGCCTGAAGCTCACCAACAACGACACGAAGAAGCGAACGATTTCCGCGTTTAGCTATTGCGAGTTTACCAACCAGTGGGACACGACGCAGGACCAAGTCAACCTTCAGTACTCGCTCTTTATCGTCAAGGGCGAGAAGGTCGACGAAAATATGCTGCGCATCTCGATCCACGACAATCTCGCTTCGCAGAAGCCCGCCGATCCGGGCGACGTCCCCATGAATACCTGGATGGCCCTGTGCGGCGCGCCGCTGGCTGGCTACGACACCAATCGAGAGACCTTCATCGGCACCTATGGCGGGTATCACGCCCCCGAGGTAGTCGCGAAGGGTAAGTGCGAGAATTCGAACGCTTTCGGCGACAGCTCGTGCGGTACGCTCCAGACCGACGTAGAGCTCGCCCCGGGCGAATCCAAGGAGTTCATTATCCTTCTCGGCATCGGCGAGGCGAAGACCTCCGGCCGAAGCGCGGTTAAGGAATTCGGCACGATCGAGCGCGCTGATAAGGAATTGGCGAAGCTTAAGGAGAACTGGCATTCCAAGCTCGGCAGCATGATCGTCAAGACGCCGGACGAGGATATTAATCACACCGTCAACGTTTGGGGTCTCTATAACTGCCTTATTACCTTCGCGTGGTCCCGCGCGGCGAGTCTTGTGTACAACGGGGAGCGAGACGGGCTTGGTTTCCGCGACTCCGTTCAGGATATCCTTGGCGTTTCCGCGGCCATCACTGACGACGCGCGCAAGCGGCTCGAGCTCATGCTCACCGGCCAGCTCGCGAACGGCGGGGCGATCCCCGTCATTAAACCGTTTACCCATAAACCAGGCTTCGAGAAAGCGCCTCCCGCCGAGGAATACCGTTCGGACGACTGCCTCTGGTTCTTCAACGCCGTTCCCGCCTTTATCGCCGAAACCGGCGAATTCGACTTTTACAAGAAAGAACTCCCCTACGCCGACAAGGGCAAGGCAACCGTGTTCGGCCACTTAAAGCAAGCGCTTCTCTTTAACCTCGAGCGCATGGGCAAGCACGGTATCCCGTGCGGGCTTTCCGCCGACTGGAACGACTGCCTCCGACTCGGGTACAAGGGCGAGAGCCTCTTCGTCGCCTTCCAGCTTCGCCTCGGGCTTACCGTCTATTCCGACGTGGCGCTCCGCCTCGGCGAGAAGAAGGAATCCGCCTGGGCGCTCAAGCACCGCGACGAGCTCGACAAGAACATCCAGAAACATTGTTGGGACGGTAAGTGGTTTATCTGGGCGATCGACGATAAGGGAACCGTGTACGGCACCAAGGACTACGAAGAAGGGCAGGTGTACTTCAATACCCAGGTCTGGTCGGTGCTTTCCGGCGCCGCGACGACTGAGCAGGCGCAGAGCGCTATGCAGACCGTGAAGGAAAAGCTGGCGACCCCGTACGGGCTCATGCTGTCGGCGCCGCCGTTCGTGAAGACCTCCGTGGACGTCATGCGCGCGGTCGTGTTCAATACCGGCATCAAGGAAAACGCGGGTATCTTCAACCACACGCAGGGCTGGGGCATCATCGCGGAGACGATGCTCGGCAACGGAGAGCGCGCGTACGAATACTGCAAGGCCGCGCTTCCAGCCGCCTGGAACGAGAAGGCCGAGGTCAGGCAGATGGAGCCGTACGTACAGGGACAGACTACCTACTCGAACTTCTCTCCCCGTGCCGGAAATACCCGAACCTCCTGGCTTTCGGGCGCGGCTACCTGGGCTTACTACAGCCTCACCCAATACATTCTCGGCATCAGGCCCGAGTACGAGGGCCTCCGGGTCGATCCGTGCGTCCCGAAGGACTGGAAGGGTTTCACCGTCGAGCGCCGCTTCCGCGGAAAGAAGCTCTCGATCGAGATTAAGAACCCGAACGGCGTGTGTAAGGGGATTAAGGAAGTCACTCTGAACGGCGTTAAGCTTGAGGGTAACCTAATACCGGCAGACCGGCTGAAGGCGGAAAACACCGTCGTCGCGATAATGGGCTAACGTTCGTTTCACGCGAATGTCCGTTTGATAGTGGGAGAGGCCGTCCGATAGGGCGCCTCTCCCTTTTTTTAAAAGAATGATCTGTTTTGGAACGTGTAGAAGGATGGTCGCTTACGAATTGGAATTACCCGACGTATTCTTCGGTGCGGTTCTTTCCGTTGCGCTTGGCCTTGTATAGGGTTTCGTCGGCGATCCGTATCATGTCGTCCAAGGTGTCCTCGAGTTTTGACGTCATTCCCGCGCTGATAGTCACGGGAATTCGCCTGCCCTCGAACGTCACGGCTTGCTGTTCGACGATAAGCCTGAGTTTGTCCACGACGGTATATACATCGTCGTTGTCCTTGCAGTGAAGGAGCAGGCAGAATTCCTCGCCGCCGAAACGCGCCAGGACGTCGGCCTTACGGAGGTTTCGCGACAACACGTCGGCAACGGATTTAATCACAAAATCGCCCGCCGCGTGCCCGTAAGTGTCGTTTACGCGCTTAAAGTCATCGATATCGAACATCGCGACCGAGACGCTTAGGTTGCCGCGCCTCGCGTTCTGGAACACGAGCTCGGAGAGCTCAAAGAACCCGCGGCGATTGTTTAATCCCGTCAAGAAATCGTGGTTCGCGAAGTTCTCGATTTTGCGTCGGTTTTCCTCCAGTTCGGTAACATCGTCGATGGCGACGATAGCCATCTCGATCCCTCCCCAGTTGATCCTCCGGAATCGCATCCTAAAATCTTTGACCAGGACCTCATTGTCGATATAAAACGAACGCGATATGTATGCGTTCTCGACTTGTTCGCCGTTTTTGAACGTCTTAACCAAGCAGTTACGTATCTGGCACTTCCCGCATTCGGTCGTCGAACCGCATGGTTTGTGCTGTTCTTCGGCGAACTGGCATCCCATCGAGTTCCCGCAGAGCTCGTTGAGCACCTCCGATTCCGCTTTGGAAAACAACGTTCGGTAAGTCTCGTTAATCTTGCGGACGCGCATGTCGGCATCCACGAGAAAAATAGCCGTGGTCAGATTGTTGAAAAGAAAGTCGGTGAATTCCGGCGATTGCATCAGCGTATCGGTGACTTCATGCATAAATAAACTGTACTTCCGCTTCAGGCATTTGTCAATTTTAACGTGAAAGTGATCTCTGCGGCCTTAAGGCCCTATACCTGGAAATCACCAAGCGCCATAACCTAATCATCGTTTGCGGTGCGTTCTTCAAAATCGTAGTGATTAAGCCAGCTTCATCCGTTTCGTTTTCAATGTGGTAAGCCGTACCCCCGATGTCACGTTATGTCATTGTTGATCGCTATTTATACGAGAGACGGCTTTAAGTCTTTTTAGCTCTTTCTTTAAATCGGTCCTTATGCTTATGTGCCAAAAGAACTCCCCGATAAAAAGAATTTTATGGATGAAGTCCTCGAAGATTATCGCGTGAAAGAGTCTTCTGAGTGAGTATATTCGCCGACTGGCGTCAATATGCTCTAGCTGAAGCTCGTAAGGAGTCATTTGTTTGGGATAATGCACGGTATTCCCGTTGTACTTAGACCACTGGGTATGAATAAGACGATCCTTCGTCTTCTCATATACCGGAGTTCCCGGTATAAAGTACATGCACTGGATCAAAACGCCTTGTATGTGGTTTTCGATCACGAAATCCGCCAATTGCTTACCGCATCCTTTTTTGTGATGATCCGAGCCTAAAATAAACAGGCCGCGGACGCTAATTCCGTGTTTGCGTATGTTCTTAATCGATTCGATTATCTCTTGCTTTGTGCTTTTTTTGTGATACTCCTCGAAAGACTCGTCATCAATAAACTCGATGCCCAGGTCTAGTTCGAAGAACCCCGCTTTTTTCAGGAGCGCAAGCATTTCGTCGTCAAAACCAACCTCATAACGCGCCTGAACGTTAAAATTATACCCGGTTTTGGCGTTGATCAGCGCGATAAGCACGGACTTTGCCCAATCGCGATCGGCGAAAAAATTGTCGTCCGTAATCCAAAGATTCTTAAAGAGTCGGACATGGCCTTTCTCAAAAAACTGAATAGAGTATCGTATATCGGCGATGACATTCTCTGGGCTTCTGGTTCTGACGCGATGTCCAAAATGCTGAACGAGCGCGCAATAGTCGCAATTATGCGGGCACCCCCTAGAAGCATGGACAAGCGGCCAAATCGTGTTGTGCCCAGCCATTTCTTTATACCTGTAAACAAGACTTCGGTTCGGGATCGTGTTGATGTTCTCCGGAGGAATGGGTTTTCCTGTCGTAAGATTAATCCCGTTTTCCCTCCAAAGAAAACCCGGGGAATGCGGCCTTTGTCCTTCGCGAATAGCGCTAAGGAAAGGAAGAATCAACTCGTCGCCCTCGCCAAGCATTACGTAGTCACAGTGTTGAATGGCCTCGTCGGGATTCATGGAGGCATGTAGGCCTCCTATCACGACGAGTCCGCTCGCGTTCTTGCGAAAGTAATCGGCTAGTTCATACCCTCGCTCGGCCGCGAAAGTAAAGAACCCGATGAAAATGACCTCCGCGTCAAGGACATCCTTCAGGGGGATCTTGGTGATCGACTCGCTGTACATGAGCGTGTCTGGGTATTCCTGATGGACGATTGTCGCAAGGATATTTAATCCAAGGGAAGGCGTACGGATGAATCGATCATAGACGAGGGAGTTATAAACACGTGGTCGGTATGGCCTGTTTCCCGGTTCGATAAATCTAATTTTCATATATTGTTCCAAGAGTTAAATGATTCAAGAATTTTCCTGTATAGGCGCATTCTTTTCTCTATTAACAGCATTTTTTCCTGAGCATCCTGTGCCCAAACAGACTCAGGATACTCATGAACGACGACGCTAAAATAGTAATAAGCCTTTGGTAGCAGCCCGGCAATTATCCTGACTTTATCCTTTGTTTCTTCCTGTAATTCATTATCCTCTCGTGTCTTACCGTTCACCGTGATTGTTTGATCGAGATTCCAGTGAGTAGGATGAACCGTTTCATAGTACTTACAAGCCGATTTGTAATAGACATATGAAGGGTCTTTGTGTTTCTGAATACCGTTATTAATATCGGTATGCGACTGCGTTGATCGACCCTTACCGCCGTCGTTGTCTTTTGATTTGCAAACAAGTCGCTCGTATGCTTTGCAGACTTCCACGAATAGGTAATGGTTTTTCAGATCTGATACGTCATTAATGACATCTGGGTGCAGCGTTTTAACCCGGGCTCGATAAGCCTTTTTTATTGCTGTAATATCATCCGTTTGCGCTAACCCTAGAATTTCACAATCGCTGAGCATTTTATTTCCTTATGAGCGAGTATTCTTCAATTACCCATAGTCTATTATCTAAACTTGTACGAATCCATTCCTGCCATGCCTGTGCGCGATATTTTCTGTATTTATCGAAAAGGCTATCAGTGTTGTTTATGAAACTGGATGATAATAGGGCGTAAACTATTACAGTTGACTTACATAATTATGGGCCCGTTAAGCATGGATTCATAGTGTTTAATATTACAAGGTATTTACGCGTATGTGACATAAAAGTCAAATAACTCTATTAGTATAAACTACACCCAAAGAGGAGGTTTGTATGAATACTAGATTAAATGGTTGTTGGACTAATAAGCTTGTTTCGTTTATGTCTATGAAGGAGAAAATTGACCAAGTTCTGGTGAATTGTAAAACACTTGAGGTTTCTAAAGACTTAACCCTTGAAGATCGCCAGAAAGTAATGGTAAGGACAAAGGAAAACTTACTTGATGTTTACCTAATGCTTCAGTCCTTATTTGAAAATGATAAAGAGGGACTTGCAAGAAGATGCCAGGTATTGAACGCCTCTGCGAAAGAGAAAGGGATTAAAATCGAACTGTAACATACAACCTTGCCCAATCAGCGGCGTTGGAAGCGCTACATGTTAGGTTGAAGCAGTTGTTGGACGATTAGTTGACACGAAATCTAGTAACACATTATTGAAGACAGATTCCCTTCTGAAATAATCTTCTTCGGATGTTATCTCTTGTCTGTAAATTTCATTTATCGTATCCTCATAATTTATTGGTAGCTTATCCAAAGAATAACTGTAGTACAACCGCCTGTCTTCCGCCGGGGCATACTTACCGTTTATATAGTACAAACATTGGATGATCAGGCGAATTGCGGTATTAAGGTTCTCATGCATCTGGCAAAAAGCCATTCGCCTATACCAACGATCTTTTTTATAGTCCGAAAGTAAGTATCCTATATAGCCTAAGCAATTATTCAGTAACTTGTGCTGATCTATTTGCGAAAACTTGATTATGTTTTTTAGCTCGGTTTTATACTTGTTGTCCTTGTCAAAGAGTATCTCTGATTCAAGGAATGCATATTTCCTTGGTTCGTCAAAAGTCTGAAATACCTTGTAGTCTACGAACTCAAGAAATAGTATCTGATAATGGGTATTGTTTATGGTTATACAATGGAAAGGAATATCTGGTTCCTCATCCGGCCCAAAAAGAGACTCAGGGGTTGTCGTGAATCCGGATTTTCTCATAATGGTCAGGTCTGTCATGCCGCCAAATTTACCCGGATAATAGTCTCCTCGAGAAATACTTCCTGATAGTAAGACTGTCTGGATAGCTGTCTTGTCGAGGGAGTGAATGAAATCCCTCGCCTCGTTGATCAAATTCTTAATAATCCCAGCCTGTTGTTCAACGATGGTATTTTTTGCTTTCATGTTCCCTTCACGCTCCATGGGTATTTGACCAATTTTAGCTCATTCTGCGAGCCGTGGGCAATGTAGTTTGTAGAGGTTGTATATATCGCTTTCTGATATACTTGATTTTCATGCAAGGAGATAATAATGGGAAAGTTACAAAACGAAATGATTATTACCATGAAAACGCATGGGTACTCAGATAAGACAATTAAACTGTATACTTCTTGCGTCCGCGTATTGGCTTTGCATTATAAGAAGTCGCCATTAGAGATTACAAAACAACAAATAGCCGATTTTATTTACCATTTACGGTGTCATGATAGAAGTGAATCCACGATCCACGTCTATTTCGAGGCGATAAAGTGTTTCTTGCGTATTAATAATCTTACAGAACGTTTACCGAAAATATCCTTCAGAAGGAGAAGCAAGAAAATCCCTGCAGTCCTGAGTCAAAAAGAGATATGGACTTTGTTGGACAGTTGCACAAGCTTAAAATTTAAAACCATATTTTCGGTAATTTACTCGGCTGGGTTAAGGGTTTCTGAAGCCGCAAATTTGAAAATGAGTGATATTGATTTTGAAAGGAAAACAATATTCATCCGTAATGGGAAGAATAGAAGGGATCGTTACACATTATTGGCAAACGAGACCGTTACATTGCTCATTAAGTACTATAGCGTATATCATCCTCAGAATTTCGTTTTCTACGGCGATGACGTTTTTAGGAATATTTCCGTTGAATGTATACAGAGGCATTTTAAGAAACTCATTGCCAATGCGAATATCAAGAAATCAATACATGTTCACACCCTACGCCATAGCTTCGCAACCCACTTACTGGAAAATGGGACAAGCATCTTTCATATAATGAAGTTATTAGGTCATTCAAATATTCAAACGACTATGATATATCTTCACATGGAATCTCTAGAGAATCTTAATCTACAATCCCCAATTGACGCGAATAATTGTAAATTTAGCAAACCATCGAGTGTGATAAAAGAAGACCTGTTTCAGGACATAGCGTGACTTTTTATTAAACTGAAAGCTGTTTGTTAAAAAGCATTAATCGCAGGCGTCCTGGATCGATGTGCGTTGGGTAGTCTCCGGGGTAAAGGGTTGGTGAGAAGGAGCGAGGCTAAAGGATGCTAACGTTGGCCTTGTCTTTGTTTTCCATAAAATCCTTATATATAAGCTTCATTTCGTTAATATAATTTCTTTCTGCCGTATGCGTGATGATTATGTATTTCTTTGACAGTATTTTTATAATCTCCTTGAGATTTCGAGATATGCAAATGGCATAAAAAGGAACGCAGAGGATAATTCCAGCGATAACAAATTGCGTTCCAATCTTGAAGCAGCTTAATTGCACAAGTAAAGTTACTAAGAGCAGTAGTATACAGTGTTTCGTGATTTTTGCAGTACTCAGCAATCCCATAACATTGTTCAAGATGTTTTTGGGTGTATCTATTTGGGTTGCTGAACCAGTAGAGATGTCATGTAAAAGATAAACGAAGGATTTTGAATTATATGTTCCTATTAGTATTCTTACAGAATCCCTTTCTAGGCATACAAAGTCCTTATTATAGAGAGTTATGGTTTTACTATCATCAAAAAAGAGTCTTGTATTTAAGGCGGAGAAAACATCAAATACTTGAAGAGGCGATAAACTGAAGTGCTCAATAGCCCGTGTATTTGAACTAAACTTTTCGATTTTGATAATGGTTTTAGTAATTTCCTTAAAGGTAATTACATGATTATTGTTTTTTGATACTATGGAAATTTCCATCTTAAGACACCTTTAAGGACAGATTCTAATAGAGGACCAAAGAGTAATCAGCATACTGGCAGTAAACGTTGTTCAGTGTTTCTTTTGAAACAATCTCTCTAGTCTATACACTTCTCGGTAAAAGGATTTATTATACCGAACATTATTTATTTTCATTGATTTCTCATCATTGCGTATTCTTTGTATTAACTTACAGGCTTCCTCATAATCTTGTTTAAGCAGTAAATAGTTAAGGAAAGGTATTTCTATCGTGTTGTTTTGTATTCTTTGGTTTATAGAGTAGTATTCGCTCTTGATTTTACCATGCTCTTCCGTTTTTTCAAGGAGTTGAAGATATAGTAAGCATTCCCTGCTCTTCCTCTGTAGTTTCTCATCCTTTGCAAAGAGAGTGTTTAAAATAACTAAAGACTTTGAATAATTCTCAGTATAAAAAAAGGCTAATGCAATTCTGTACAATAACTCCTGATCATCCTTAAAGACGCCAGTATTCTCACTTTCATAAATGTCCAATGCATTTCCATACTCTTTTCTTTCAAGGAGCATATCCGCGTATTCGATCATGTTTCTATGCGATGGTGAAAATTCTGCTTTTTGCTTAATTACTTCAAATTTCTGATTTGGTTTGATAAAATCAATTAGAGTATTTTTAGCGGCGTCAATATTCCTTGAACTCGTGAAATTCGGTAGGAGCTCGACTATAAGGTATGATAGGCCCCCAATATATGGAACAAATAGAATGATCCATATCCAATAGGTGTTTTTATTGTTCTTTATAGCATGAACAACGCATAGCAATTGAATTGCGTATGGTATAAGTAATAAGGGCATGAGCAACTCCTTGTTTTCCTATTCATTTTTCGCTAGTGTGTGCAACAATATTTATACAACGCGGGAGAACCGATATACTTCGCTATTCCTTTTTTTCTCAGGATGAACGGTACACTATTGTCTCTCTCTTGAGAAGATGTCTGGTATATTCTCGTAAATCGATTCTAGAGGAATTTTGTCTCGTGAAAACAGTATTAAACGTCCTGTTGATGTAGAATAACGGTAACTTGTCGGACAGGGTGAGGCATTATCGTTCTGTGACGGGTTCGCAATCATTGTAATATTTATTAAAAAAGAATCCATTTACTTTGCTATGTAACTCTTTCCACTGAGTAATAATCCATTTTCTATTCCTTCGAAATACAAAGGCAGCGTTTCCGTGTTTGGCGAACCATACATTTGCTCTTTAGATCTATAAATCCCAAAATGAACATGAGGATAACAAATCCATCCTAACCATACAGTTTTCCCGATTACTTCTCCTTTTTTAACTTTCTGACCAACTTTGACGGACGCTAATACATGTAAATATTGTGCAACAGTTCCATCGCTATGTATGATATGCAGACCCCAAGCATATTTAGCATATTCGGGATTACAGCCGCCTTTTGGATTTTCTGGTTGGTATAGATAGTATATTTCCCCGTCTTCGGCGGATAAAATATCAGTACCAAGGGGCACTTCAAAATCCCACTGGAATTCATTTCCTTTTTCATTATGCGACCCCTTACCAAAGGCTCCTTGCTTGACTATAAACTCTGTGTCCTTTTGCAAAGGTATCATTACTTTTTTTAACAGAGGAGAGTCATGATATCTTCCTTCATCATATGGACTAGAGGTACATGAGGTTAATAGTACAATTAATACAGAAAACCTTATATATGCGCGTTTAAGGTTCATCGTTTATCCTTTATAAACATACTACTTAATGGGCTTGTATTTCGTTACGTCTATGCTTAGCATGTAAAATTACTATGGAGTAAGGCGGCTGTTACTATCATCTCAAATATAATATAAAGGTGAAATAGGTTTTAGGCCATTCTTCGGTTATGAATTAGTTCTCACCATTGTGAGGCCAGTAAACGGTTTAAACCCCATTTTTTCATAAAAACTTTGATGTTCTTTGCCTGTATTCAAAAATATTTATTTGATAGTATTGGCAATCCCGAGTAATGGTTTAACGATATTTCTTCCTATTCCCATTAACCTGTATTGTTCGTCTACGATAATATCGTCAAGCAATCCGCGATGTTTACCATCAGTAATAATTCTGCCAAACCCAATTAGCCTAGTATCATTATACACTGATACAACAATATCCGAATTGCTTATAAGCAATGATATATCTGATGGAGTACGATTGTTTGCCCATGAAGTTTGCTTATATAACAAAATCAATGCATTGATATCCGGCTGCTTACTGTCTCTAGTAAAGGAAGGATAAGCTATAAACTTTGTGGAAGTCTCTTTTTCACCGCGCTCCGTTTTGTAGCGATAATAGTGCTCAGGCTCTGTTTTATATTCGTTTTCTGATGTTATGTGGTTGTTATTGACCAATATGAATGATGATCCACAAAAACCTGAAATAGTCCCTTTGTAGTTACATTCAAAAAACCATTCAAAGGCTATTTTTTCGTTAATAATATCGAAAACAAAACTTATAATATTCCATTGAAGTACTCTGATTTCTTTTTTCCATTCCGTAAACCATTTTTCACATACGCTCTTACTTGAATAAAACGGTCCATAGCTTTCAGAGTAAGTAATATCATCGGATAGCAGCCTGAGAAATAGGTCTGAATCCCGTGTAAGCCACTACGCAATAAAATTGACGAGTAACACTTTGAACCGCCCCGGGTTCACCGGAGGCTCTTTTACGTGAGTCCCGCCGCTACGGGCAGACTATGTAGATCAGTATAATACGCTTTTTCAAGTTCCGCAGGAGGAATGTTTCCAATTGGTTCAAATAATCGGACGTTATTGAACCAGTGAACCCATTCCAGCGTCGCATATTCTACCGCTTCGAGATTTTTCCAAGGACCGCGTTTTCTGATGACCTCGGTTTTATACAGTCCATTGATCGTCTCGGCGAGCGCATTGTCGTACGCGCTACCGACGCTGCCAACGGATGCTTCGATACCTGCCTCAGCAAGACGCTCGGAATATCGTATGGACAGATACTGGCTTCCATGATCGCTATGATGTATCAGTTTGCCGCTAATATCTCGAGCCCATATTGCCTGTTCGAGCGCATCGAGCGTCAAATCGGCGCTCATCGATGTCGACGCACGCCATCCCACGATCATTCGCGAGAAAACATCGATGATAAAAGCGACAAATACGAAACCGGCCCAGGTCGCGACATAGGTAAAGTCGGCAACCCACAATTGGTTCGGCCTCGTCGCCGTAAAGTTGCGTTGAACGAGATCGAACGGATCGCGATGTTCCTTCGAGGGAATCGTCGTTCGCTTGACCTTTCCACGTACGGCACCTTGCAAACCCATACTGCGCATCAATCGCTCGACGGTGCAGCGTGCGAGCGTAAAGCCTTCGCGCCGCAACTGATGCCAAACTTTTCGCGCGCCATAGACTTGAAAGTTCGCATCCCATACGCGTCGTATCTCGACACGATATAACGCATCGCTTTGTTCCCGATCAGATCGCCTATCGGGAAGTTTTTGTTTCATCTTGAAATCGTAGTAGGTAGAGGGAGCAATCTGCAGCATTTCGCACATTGGCTCGACTCCCTGTTCCTTGCGGTTCTGATCGATAAAATCGACGGCTACCGCTGTTGGCGGTCGAGTTCCGCCTTCGCGAAATATGCGGAAGCCAACCGAAGTATTTCGTTTGCTTTTTTCAGCTCCCGATTTTCTTTTTCGAGCTGCTTCATATGTTCGCGTTCGCTGGTCGTGAGCCCTTCGCGTTTCCCGGTATCGACTTCATCTTTCCGAATCCAGTGTCGTAGTGTTTCGGCGCTGCAGCCGATCTTCGTGGCGACCGAACAAATGATCGCCCATTGCGACTGATTAGAGTCCTTTTGCTGCTCGTATACTAGCCGAACCGCCCGCTCTTTCACCTCTGGTGAAAACCGTATTTCCTTGCCCATGACCATATCCTCTCAAACTTTGAGGTCTCCGGCAATCCCGGGGCGGTTCAGAAATAGGACATGATGAAGCAAGTCAAAAGGAATCACGGAGCAAAGTAATGGATCTGGTTAGTTTATTCCCGAAGGCATATTACTATTTCAGCATTGTAGTAAACGATTATCCCGAATCAGTATGGGTATCTGATTCAAAAGACAAGATGGAATT
>JACCEE010970111.1_pt1 | contig 16043 bp, 17 predicted proteins | sample 7449931 | NCBI WGS metagenome assembly JACCEE01 (sample SAMN15323457, study PRJNA562643) | freshwater metagenome | isolation source: river surface water | place: USA:Blue River Watershed | collected 2017-08-19 | reverse complement strand
GATTGTTTTAATATGGCGGAAGCGAGCGGTGAGCGCATCGATCTCAACAAGAAGTGAGCGAGAGCTCTCAGGAAGGTCTACCCAGTTAAGTCGGATAGCTGCTTCAGGTGCAGCTTCGGCACCCCAAGTATTGGGATCCTTGACGGCAATCTTCTGATGAACGCCTTCTAGTTTCTTGTATAGATCGCTTGTGCGATCTATACGTTCGAGAGATGAGCCTGAAAGTTTCACTACTTCATCACCTGTGAGACATCGGCCAAGAGTGAAATCCAAGCTTCCTCGAACTTCTTCACTCCATCTGCTTCAAGGTTATCCGTGATTGCATCTAACGAGATTCCCGTCTGGGCGAGTGCAGCTAAAGTCTTAACAGCGCTATCCATATGAGATGTGACTGCATCAACTTTAAGAACTCCGTGATCTAGAACAGCATCGAGAGTGGATTGCGGCATGGTGTTGACGGTATCTGGAGCTACAAGCTCATCGACATAGAGGGTATCTGCGTAGGCTGGATCCTTGACGCCAGTAGATGCCCAGAGCGGACGTTGTACGCGAGCACCAGCTGAGGCAAGAGCCTTCCACTCTGCTTGGCCAAATTTCTCAAGGAAGAGCGCATATGCGCGATGAGCATTTGCCACAGCAATCTTTCCGAGGAGTTCGCTATTTCCAATCGCCTTTAGCTCCTTATCTACAGCGCTATCGATACGCGAGATAAAGAATGATGCAACTGAATGAATCGTCGCGAGATCTCTTCCCGCAGCCTTTGCTTGTGCAATACCTGCGATGAAGGCGTCGATTACTTCGCTATATCGCTCGATTGAGAAGATGAGAGTGACGTTGACGCTGATGCCTTCTGCGATAAGCGCGGTAATCGCTGGTAATCCAGCCTTTGTCGCAGGTACCTTAATCATGACGTTGGGGCGATTGACGAGTGCGTAGAGAGCAATTCCTTCATCAATCGTCTCTTGAGTTTTATGAGCAAGGCGAGGATCGACCTCAATACTTACTCGTCCATCAATGCCTTTACTCTCCTGATAAATCTGCGAGAAGAGATCGCACGCGACGCGGACATCATCTGTCGTCAAGGTGCGAACGACATCCTCTACCGACTTTCCAGCAAGGGATGCGATATCTGCAGCATATTCATCTGCACCGGTAATTGCCGCACCGAAGATGCTGGGATTGGTCGTTACTCCTCGCACGCCATCGTGTGCGATGCGATGAGGCAGGCTATGACGATCTGTGCCGGTGAGCTTTGATCGAGATAGATCATCGAGCCAGATAGAAGTTCCTGCTGCAAGAATCTCTTGATGCTTCATTAACGTGCCGCCTTAACCTTGGAGACAATATTTTCGACTGAGAAGCCGAACTCGGTAAAGAGTTGAGATGCTGAAGCAGATGCTCCGTAGTGATCCAGGCTAATAATTACCCCTGAATCCCCAACATATTCACGCCATCCTTGTGCGATACCAGCTTCGATACTGACACGAAGTGCAGTCGCTGGAATAACACTCTCTCGGTAACTCTGGCTCTCTTGGGCAAACCACTCAAGACATGGAGCGCTGACTACTCGTGTTGAGATGCCTTCAGCGTTAAGCGCTTCTGCACTCTTTACCGCCAGACTCACTTCAGAGCCTGTCGCAATGAGGACAACTTCAGCTGTACTCGGAGCCTCGACCAAGATGTAGGCACCTTTATCGACGCCAGCGGCTGAGCCGTGTGTTGAACGATCAAAGACTGGAAGATTCTGGCGACTGAGCAAGATTCCCGCAGGACCTTGACGGAGCAGGATTGATTTCCATGCCTGGCTGACCTCATTGGCATCTGCTGGGCGAACTGTCGCAAAGTTTGGAATCGCACGAAGTGCGGCCAGATGTTCAACCGGTTGGTGCGTTGGTCCATCTTCACCAAGACCGATCGAATCGTGAGTCCAAACAAAGGTCGTTGGAATATTCATCAAGGCGGCAAGGCGTACCGAAGGACGCATGTAATCGCTAAAGACTGCGAAGGTTCCACCAAATACTCGCGAGAGTCCATGCAAGGTAATTCCATTAAGAATTGAGCCCATGGCATGTTCGCGAATACCGAAGTGAATGATGCGACCGTAAGGGTTGGCGCTCTTCATTCCACTAGATGCTGGCAAGAACGAGTCTCCGCCTTCAATCGTTGTGTTATTACTTTCTGCAAGGTCGGCCGAACCTCCCCAGAACTCGGGGAGTACCTCTGCAATTGCGTTAATGACTTTTCCAGAAGCGGCACGAGTTGCAACATCTTTTCCAGCCTCAAAGACAGGAAGTGCTGATTCCCATCCTGCAGGAAGCTCCTTCTTCATCATGCGATCTAGAAGTGCCGCCTTATCGGCATTGGCACCTCTCCACGTTGCAAAGCGCTCATTCCAAGAAACGCGAGCTGCAGCGCCACGATCTTTGACTAAGCGAATGTGTGCGAGAACATCATCTGGCATTGCAAACTTTTCATCGGGATTAAGCCCCAACTCAACCTTTGTCGCGGCAATCTCTTCATCACCGAGCGCCGAACCGTGAGATTTTGCGGTATTACGTAACTTAGGTGCTGGCCATGCAATCACCGACTTCATGCGGATCAATGTTGGCTTTGAAAGCTCTGCCTTTGCTGCAACCATCGCTGCATCGAGTGCAACAAGGTCAACATTTCCATCGGCTAATGTCGAGACTTCAATAACATCCCAACCGTATGCGCGATAACGCGCTGAGACATCTTCGGTAAATGAGACGTGCGTATCTCCTTCAATCGAGATGCGGTTATCGTCATAGATCACATTGAGATTACCTAGCGCCTGTGTTCCAGCAAGTGATGAAGCCTCAGCGCTGACACCTTCCTGCAAATCTCCATCTGAGCAGATAACCCAAATAGAGTGATCAAAGAGTGAAGTGCCTATTGGTGCATCGGGATCTAATAATCCACGCTCGTAACGTGCCGCCATGGCAAAGCCAACTGCCGTTGCAACTCCTGCTCCAAGTGGGCCAGTTGTCATCTCAACGCCAGCTGTGTGGCCGTATTCAGGATGACCTGGAGTTAATGAACCTTGTGTACGAAATTCTTGAAGATCCTTCATGGTCAAGCCATAGCCGCTAAAGAATAATTGTGTGTAGAGAGTCATCGAAGAGTGACCACACGAGAGAATAAATCGGTCGCGACCAATCCACTGTGGATCTGCAGGATCATGGACAAGATGACGTTGGAAGAGAGCGTACGCTGCTGGCGCTAAGGCCATCGCTGTTCCAGGATGGCCGTTACCAACCTTCTGAACAGCGTCCATGGCCAAGGCACGTGCATATGCAATCGCACGATCGTCGAGCGGGCTCCAGTTAGTCAGTGTTGTCATGATGGATCTCTTTCCTTGTGTGATGTGCGAACGATTGAAAGTCTGATGCGCCAGGCAGCAATCCAGAAAATTGTCGCTCCGGCTAAGTGTGCGGCAACGAGCGCCTCGGGAATCCCCGTAAAGTATTGCGTGTAACCAATTGCGCCTTGGGCAAGTGATATTCCAAGGAAGATATAGATAGCCTTCTTTGTTCTCTGCTCAAGTGATGCTGTCACTAAGAGGGCAACGGTAAGTCCCATAAGGAAGATCACTGCGTCGGCGTGGATCCACGCAACAGTCTGAATATCAAAGTCGAAGCGGCGAGCCTTCTCGTCACCGGCATGTGGACCACTTCCAGTTACCAAAGTTCCTAAAACTATGACAACGAATGCAGTAACGATGTGTAGTTGAGAGAGAATTGAAATCGTCTTCGTCGGCGCAGCACTCTTTTGATCCGGAGAATGTCTACGAGAATAAAGCGAAGTTGCACCTGCAATTAATATGATCGAGAGTAGTAAGTGGCCAGCGACAGGAAGTGGGTGGAGATCAGTCAACACTGTGATTCCACCAAGGACTCCTTGTCCCAAAATTCCTAAGAGTTGACCGGCGGCTAGTAATCTCAAATCCCTGCGACGAGTCAGAAGCACATGGGCGATCACGCTTAACGCTGAAAAGAGAAGTGCAAATGTAAGTAGGCGATTTCCAAACTCAATCCACGCATGGAGCTGACCCTCTGCCTGATGGGGGACTGGGGTATAAGAACCAGGAGTGCATTCAGGCCAGGTGGGGCAACCGAGTCCGGATCCAGTCAGACGAACCGCTCCGCCTGTAACAACGAGTGCGCTCTGGAGAAAGAGGAGAACTCCATAAAGTGCTGTCCGCAGGCGCATATGGCTAGCCTATTCCAGCCACCACCATCTTCGAGTAGAAGCGCGTAGTTAATTACGATACATTTCTATTGTGAAAATCGAGAACCCGCCAGTAGAGGATATCCGCACCCGCGATGCGATAGCCCGCTCAATTTTGGAGAATGGCCCCTCGACAGCCAGCACCCTGAGCAAGCGCCTCTCGCTGACTCCCGCAGGAATTCGCCGCCACCTTGACCTTCTCGTATCCGACGGAATTCTGGAAGCTCGCGATCCTCGCGTTGCCTCGTCACGAGGTCGTGGTCGACCTTCTAAAGTCTTTGTGATGACCGATTCAGGTCGGGCACAATTTGAACACTCCTATGATGACTTAGCAGTTGCAGCTCTTAAATTTATGGCAGCGCATTCAGGCGATCATCTCGTTTCAGGATTTGCTGATTCACGTGCTGAAGATATAGAACGTAAGGCAACGCCATTTCTGGCAAAGCGCGCCAAGAAGATCGATGCACTCGCATCTTTTCTCACCGAACAAGGTTATGCAGCTAGCGTTGAGAAGCGGGGGACTGGCGAAGAGATCTGCCAACACCACTGTCCTATTGCTCACGTAGCAGCTGAGTACCCACAACTCTGCGAGGCAGAGACACAAGCTTTCTCCCGACTTCTCGGAACACATGTGCAGCGTCTTGCGACGATCGCTCATGGTGACGGAGTCTGCACCACCTACATTCCACAACTGACAACAACTGCCGGAAAGGCTCAATAATGACAACAGCACATCCAGAACTCGATGGCCTTGGAAATTATGAATATGGCTGGGCAGATAAGAATGACGTTGGCGCTACCGCCAAGCGTGGAATTAACGAAGATGTAGTTCGCGACATCTCGGCGAAGAAGAACGAGCCTCAGTGGATGCTCGATCTTCGCTTGAAGGGTCTCTCACTCTTTGAGAAGAAGCCAATGCCATCTTGGGGCAGCGATCTATCAGGAATTTTCTTCGACACCATCAAGTACTTCGTGCGCTCTACTGAGAAGCAGGCAACTACTTGGGATGACCTTCCAGATGATATTAAAAATACCTACGATCGCCTCGGTATCCCAGAGGCTGAGAAGCAGCGTCTGGTCTCTGGCGTTGCAGCGCAGTACGAATCTGAGGTTGTCTACCACTCTATCCGCGAAGATTTAGAGAAGCTCGGCGTTCTCTTCCTCGATACAGATACAGCGCTACGTGAGCATGAAGAGCTCTTCCGCGAGTACTTTGGAACAGTTATTCCAGTAGGCGATAACAAGTTCGCAGCTCTCAACACATCCGTCTGGTCTGGTGGTTCATTTATCTATGTACCTAAGGGTGTACATGTAGACATTCCGTTGCAGGCTTACTTCCGCATTAACACAGAAAATATGGGTCAATTCGAACGCACATTGATCATTGCTGATGAAGATTCATATATTCACTATGTAGAGGGCTGTACTGCGCCTATCTACAAATCAGATTCACTTCACTCAGCAGTTGTTGAAATTATCGTCAAAAAGGGTGCACGTGTTCGTTACACAACCATCCAGAACTGGTCGAATAACGTCTATAACTTGGTAACAAAGCGTGCAACATGTGCCGAAGGTGCAACTATGGAATGGGTCGATGGAAATATCGGTTCAAAGGTAACCATGAAGTATCCAGCAGTTATGTTGATGGGGCCACACGCAAAGGGTGAGACTCTCTCACTTGCCTTTGCAGGTCCTGGTCAACATCAAGACTCTGGAGCAAAGATGGTTCACGCCGCTCCTTACACATCATCATCTGTAATCTCTAAATCAGTTGCTCGTGGCGGAGGACGTACCTCTTACCGTGGACTTGTTCAAGTTCAAGAAGGTGCACATCACTCAGCAAGCACTGTGAAGTGCGATGCTCTCTTGGTCGACACAATTTCACGTTCTGATACATACCCATATGTAGATATCCGTGAAGATGATGTCTCTATGGGACACGAAGCAACCGTCTCCAAGATCAGCGATGATCAGCTCTTCTATCTGATGTCACGTGGCCTCAATGAAGATGAAGCGATGGCGATGATCGTTCGTGGATTTATTGAGCCAATCGCTCGCGAATTACCAATGGAGTACGCACTCGAACTCAACCGTCTTATCGAACTTCAGATGGAAGGAGCGGTCGGTTAATGAGCGCTCTTCAATCTAACCTTCTCGAACTTCACACACCGAACGGTCGTGAAGAGGCGTGGAGATTTACACCGCTGAAGCGTCTTGCTGGAATGCACGATGGCAGCGCCCAGGCTGTCGAACTTGATTCGCTGCAACCAGTTAATGGACTACCGCAAGGGGTTTCCTTTATAACTGTTGAGGCAGATGCACTTTCACGGACAGATGACATCATCGTCAACCGCATTCGCGCCTTCACTGGAAATGTTCGGATGCTCCGTATTGCTAAAGAGGTTGAGATTGCAGAGCCAATCCTTCTCTCACGCACTCGAGTAGAAGAATCAGCGGTTGAATTTGCACGCGTGCAGATCATCCTTGAGCCACACGCTCAGGCGACTGTCGTTCTCGAAAATACTGGAGATCTGCGCCTTGGTGAAGATCTTGAGATTCACGTGGGTGCAGGTGCAAAGTTGACTCTCATCTCACTCCAAGAGTGGGGTGCGCACTCTGTGCATGCAGGTCGCCATCATGCAATCGTTGATCGCGATGGAACCTTCAACTCAATCGTTGTCACCGTCGGCGGCTCAGTAGTTCGCCTTCTTCCTACCGTTGAATTTGCAGGTCCTGGCGCAAGTACCGAACTGCTTGGTGTCTACTTTGCGACAGCCGGTCAGTACTTCGAGCATCGCATGTTTGTCGATCACCTTGTCCCCAATGCAACCTCTCGCGTCAATTACAAGGGAGCTCTTGCCGGACAAGATGCACATACTGTCTGGATCGGTGATGTCTTTATTCGCGCTGCGGCAGAAGGCACAGATACCTACGAGCTCAACCGAAACCTTCTGCTTTCAGATGGTGCACGTGCTGACTCAGTTCCAAATCTTGAAATTGAGACAGGCGAGATTGTCGGCGCAGGCCATGCAAGCACTACGGGTCGCTTCGATGATGAACAGCTTTTCTACTTGATGTCACGCGGCATCAATGAGTCAGATGCCCGCAGACTTGTCGTCCGCGGCTTCTTCAATGAGATCGTCTCTCACATTGGTATTGAAACCATTCAAGAGCGCCTCATGACCCGCATCGATGATGAACTTGCAAAGGCAGGTAAGTAAATGGCCGACCTTTTGCTTTCAGAGTTAGTTCAGGGCAAGCCCGTCAAAGTTGAGAAAGATGGCAAGACAATCTGCGTTGCCCGTGTGGGCGATGAGGTTTTTGCCGTTGATGACACTTGTTCGCACTCAGATGCATCACTTTCTGAAGGAGATGTCACAGATTTTAAGATCGAATGTTGGCTTCACGGAGCTGAGTTTGATCTTCGCACAGGGGAAGCTCTCACTCCTCCTGCTGTTGCACCACTTCACACGTATGGCGTACATGTTGACGGAGACTCCGTCACTGTTGAGATCTAATCGGGGAAAATGATGAGCACACTAGAAATTCGCGGCCTTAAAGTAAGCGTCACCACTGAAGCTGGAGATGTAGAAATCCTCAAGGGCGTTGATCTCACCATCAAATCCGGTGAAACTCACGCAATCATGGGACCTAACGGTTCAGGTAAGTCAACACTTGCTTACTCAATCGCCGGACATCCCAAGTACACCATCACTGGTGGAACAGTCACACTCGATGGCGCAGATGTTCTTGAGATGACAGTTGATGAGCGCGCACGCGCTGGCCTCTTCCTTGCGATGCAGTACCCAGTTGAAGTTCCAGGAGTATCAGTCTCAAACTTCCTGCGTACAGCTGCGACAGCTCTCCGAGGTGAAGCTCCAAAGCTTCGCGAGTGGGTTGGCGAAGTAAAAGGTGCGATGGAAGCGTTGAAGATGGATCCATCATTTGCTACACGTAACGTCAATGAAGGATTTTCCGGTGGTGAGAAGAAGCGCCACGAAATCATGCAGCTAGAACTTCTAAAGCCAAAGATTGCAATCTTGGATGAGACAGATTCTGGTCTTGATGTTGATGCACTTCGTATCGTCTCTGAAGGCGTCAATCGCGCAAAGGAAGCCAGCAACATTGGCGTTCTCTTGATCACCCACTACACACGCATCTTGCGTTACATCCAACCTGATTTCGTTCACGTTTTTGCTAATGGCAAAGTTGTCGAAGAGGGCGGACCAGAACTAGCAGAGAAGCTCGAAGCTAACGGATATGCGGAGTACGTAGGCGCGTAAGCGCAGACAGATCACACATGTCCTTCAACCCCGTCGCAATTCGCAAAGATTTCCCCATCTTTGCGCGCACCATTCGCGATGGAAAGAGATTGGTCTATCTCGATAGCGGAGCGACAGCACAGAAACCACAAGTGGTCATTGATGCTGAGCTCGATTTCTATCGCCTCCATAATGCAGCAGCCCATCGCGGAGCACATCAGTTAGCCGAAGAGGCAACAATTCTCTTCGAGGGTGCTCGTGAGAAGGTCGCGGCATTTATCGGAGCACAGAGCGATGAAGTTGTCTTCACAAAGAGTGCAACGGAGTCAATTAACCTCATCGCTTACGCAATGGGTAATGCTCTTGCAGGAAACCGTTTCCATCTTGCTCCAGGAGATGAAATCGTCGTTAGCCAGATGGAGCATCATGCAAATTTGATTCCTTGGCAGCAGTTGGCAGCTCGCACAGGCGCTTCACTACGTTGGTTTGATGTCACAACTGACGGTCGCCTTGATCTCTCGCAGATTTCAACGCTGATCAATAAGAAGACTAAAGTTGTGGCAATCACCCACCAATCAAATGTTTTGGGAACGATTAATCCTTTAGATCAGATAGTCACCGCCGCTCATTCAGTAGGTGCAGTCGTTGTGCTCGATGCCTGTCAATCAGTTCCACATATGAAGGTTGATGTGGCTGCGCTCGATATCGATTTCTTAGCCTTCTCTGGCCATAAAGCAGTTGGTCCAACAGGGGTCGGAGTGATGTGGGGACGTGCAGCGCTACTTGTAGAGTTGCCACCATTCTTAACTGGTGGGTCGATGATTGCAGATGTCTCAATGACCTCAGCAACATGGGCTCCAGCTCCAGCAAAGTTCGAAGCAGGTGTGCCGAATATGGCGCAAGCTGTGGGGCTGGGTGCTGCCGTTGATTACCTCTCACAGATCGGTATGGATGTTATCGCCGATCACGAGCACACACTCACATCTGATCTATTAGGAAAACTCTTGGCAATTGATGAGGTAGCACTTGTTGGTCCTTTGACTATGGAAAATCGCGGGGGAGCGCTCTCTTTCACCGTTGACGGAATTCATCCGCATGATCTTGGCCAATTCTTAGATAGCCAAGGAATTGCAGTACGTACAGGGCACCATTGCGCATGGCCGCTGACAAGATCGTTAGGCGTGCCTGCTACAACCCGCGCATCTCTCTACCTCTATAACACTATTGAAGATAACGATGCTTTGATTGATGGCATACATGCGGCGATGAGGTACTTCAAATAATGAATCTCGATACCCTCTATCAAGAAGTAATCCTTGATCACTATAAGAATCCTCTGAATAAGACGCTTTCTACAACATTTGATGCGCAGGTCCACCACATCAATCCAAGCTGTGGTGATGAGATCACCCTCAACCTCAGCGCTGCAGATGGCACAATCACCTCGATTACTTGGGATGGAGTCGGCTGTTCGATCTCGCAGGCAAGTGTCTCTATTGCAAGTGATCTCTTGGCCGGAAAGACATTTGCAGATGCCCAAGCGATCACAGATGAGTTTGTAGATCTTATGCAGAGTAAGGGTAAGAAGGTTGGGGACGAGGCGATCTTGGAGGACGCAGTTGCACTCGCTGGCGTTTCACAATATCCAGCCCGTATTAAATGTGCACTCTTGGGATGGATGGCAGTCAAAGATGCCGCCATTCAAGCGCAGAGCAAGTAATCGAGAATTAAAGGGATATAGAATCTCCCCACTATTGAGAGGTATGGCATGAGCGCAAAAGTAGAAGATGTAACCGAGGCGATGAAGGATGTTGTTGATCCCGAGTTAGGTATCAACGTTGTTGACCTAGGTCTTATCTATGATGTGATGGTTGATGAGAGCAATATTGCAATCCTCAACATGACGCTGACCTCTGCAGCCTGCCCACTCCAGGATGTTATTGAAGATCAAACTCGCCAAGCTCTTGCACCATTGACCAGTGATGTAAAGATCAACTGGGTCTGGATGCCACCTTGGGGTCCAGATAAGATCACAGACGATGGTCGTGAACAGTTAAGGGCTTTAGGGTTTACTGTTTAATCCATGTCCCAACATGCGATGTGGATGACCTTTCGGTCAATAACAGCAGATCCATCAGTTAAAGAACAGAAGCTCAAGCCAGGAACAGTTAAGCGAATCCTCGGCTATGCAAAGCCATACCGTAGCTATCTCATCTTCTTTCTGGCGACAGTTGTTATTGATGCTTTCCTCATCGTCTCCACCCCGCTTCTCCTGCGCAAACTAATCGACGATGGAGTTGTTCCAAAGAACGCAGAACTAGTGACCACTCTTGCCTTGATAGTCGGTGGCCTTGCTCTCATTGATGCGATCATGAATGTGATTGGACGATGGTTCTCAGCGCGTATTGGTGAAGGGCTTATCTATGATCTTCGTTCAGAGGTATTTGCCCATGTCCAGCGACAGTCGATCGCATTCTTTACCCGCACACAAACTGGCTCTCTCATCTCGCGTATCAACTCAGATGTCATGGGTGCTCAGCAGGCATTTACCGCGACACTTTCTGGAATCGTGAGCAACGTTATTAGCTTGCTCTTGGTCACCATCACCATGCTCTTTCTCTCCTGGCAGATCACCCTCTTTTCACTTGCCCTCTTGCCGCTCTTCCTTCTGCCAACTAAATGGGTGGGGAGAAAGATTCAAGCCCTGACCCGTGAATCTTTTGAAGTAAATGCCCAGATGTCGAGCACGATGACTGAGAGATTTAACGTCTCTGGTGCTCTTTTGGTTGCTCTCTATGGAAAGCATTCAAGTGAGAAGGAGTACTTCCGATCACGTGCTCGCAAAGTTGCAGATATCGGAATACAGCTAGCCCTTCTTAACCGACTCTTCTTTATCTCTCTGACCAGCGTTGCAGCAATTGCAACTGCCTTTGCCTATGGCATTGGTGGCCACCTAGCAATCAATGGCGCAATCACGGTCGGAACCATGATTGCTGTAACTGCACTCCTTGCTCGACTCTATGGGCCACTTACCGCACTTTCAAATATTCGTATCGATGTCATGACCGCTCTCGTCTCCTTCGAACGCGTTTTTGAGGTTTTAGATCTAGCGCCGATGGTTTCGAGCAAAGAAGGCGCTCTACCTTTAAAGAGCTCTATGCCTAAAGTTGAATTTAAAGATGTCTCTTTCCGATATCCAAAAGCAGATGAAATTTCACTTGCATCTCTTGAATCGGCGGCAAAGCCTGAGACAGTTATTTCTGGTGAGATATTAAAAGGCATCTCATTTGTCGCAGAGCCTGGAACACTGACTGCACTCGTGGGCCCATCCGGTGCAGGAAAGACAACGATCAGCGCACTCATTCCACGCCTCTATGATGTAACTGGCGGTTCCATTGAAATTGATGGCCATGATATTCGCGATGTTGAGTTAGGTAGCCTGCGCGATTGCATAGGCGTAGTAATGCAGGATGCTCACCTCTTCCACGAAACAATCGCTGAAAATCTTCGTTATGCAAAGGAAGACGCAACTGAGGCTGAAATGGAAGCGGCATGTCGATCAGCCCAGATCTGGAACCTCATCAGCTCACTTCCTCAAGGTTTAGAGACAATGGTGGGAGAGCGTGGCCATCGCCTTAGTGGTGGCGAGAAGCAGCGTCTTGCTATCGCACGCCTTCTTTTGAAATCTCCTGCTGTCGTTATCCTCGATGAGGCAACCGCTCACCTAGATTCTGAAAATGAATCTCTAGTACAGGCTGCGCTGAAAGAGGCGCTGAAAGGTCGCACCAGTATTGTTATTGCACATCGCTTGAGCACCGTGATGGATGCCGATCAGATTCTTGTGATCAATGATGGAGCTGTTGCAGAGCGTGGACGACATGAAGATTTAATTAACCAGGGCGGTCTTTACTCAGAGCTCTTTGCTCGGCAGGACCTCACCGCTAACTAGATCCATCTTGCGGATGAGGTATCGCCCATAGATAGCCAGACCCGCAAAGAGAATCCATTGCACTGCATAGGCAAGGTGTGGTCCATCGCTTAGAGATGGAATCTCACTTGGCGCAGCCGGAGTCAATCGTGGATCAGAACCCGAAATGAGATCGAGGTAATAATTCTCTGTCTCCAGACCTGATTGTGCATTGAGTTTACTGATCAAACCTTCATCGCTATTTACAGGAAGAGCAAAGAACGAGCCAGATGGCAGCGATTTATCTAATCGAAGTCGTCCAGTGATGGTGACTTCTCCTTCAGGAACTTCTGGAGTTTGTGGGGCAACAGTTGCAGAAGCCCCGGCGGCAACCCAGCCGCGATCTACCCAGATTACATCTCCTGCGCTTGTTGTGAATCGGGTAAGGACGGCATATCCATACTTGCCTTCGAAATATCTATTACGCAGAAGAATCTGATTCTGCGGATCGAAGATGCCACCAGTTCTTACGACTCGCCATTCGTTTTCGGTGACATTTAATGTAAGCGTTGCCAAATCAACAACTGGAATGTTGATATGTTTTTCTATCGTCGCATTGCGCGCTTTGCGATCTTCACCTCGGTGGAATTGCCACTGCGAAGCCCAGAGACATCCGATCACCAATAAAAGCGCGATCAAGCTCTTGAAGTATGCGTGCTTCTCCTGAGACCTCTTCACAGCGTAGAGTCTAGTTAGGAAAGTGAGCGAGGCTTCTTAGCAAGCAGTGCCGCACCAGGAGTGATCGTCTCTCGACCGGCATTTGCAATGACAACAGCGATATATGGAAGGGTGACAGCTCCGGCTAGAGCAAACCAACGAAATGGGCTTGGCAGGATTACTGTGAGAATGAAGCAGAGAGTTCTAATCATCATTGAGATGAAATAGCGCTTCTGACGTCCGGAGAGATCGTTGGTGAGCGATTTTGGTGCGCTAGTGACGTCGTAGACCTCACCCTTTGCTGCATTGCTCTCTGAACCAGTTGATCTTCCCATGCGACAAGAGTATGTGGCACTTGCCCTGTGAGCGACTCCAAATGCAGGTTACGCATAGGTAGCAAGGTAAGTTTGGACACATGAGTCAGATCGCACTTGTGACCGGTGGAAATCGAGGAATCGGTCTAGCCATCGCAACCGCCCTGCAAGCATCGGGGATGGATGTCGTTGTGACCTTTCGCAGTGGAGATGCCCCGGCAGGTTTTAAAGCGGTGAAGATGGATGTCACCTCTGAGGCATCTGTGGATCAAGCCTTCACCTCTATCGAAGAGCAATGGGGAATTCCAGAGGTGATCGTGGCAAATGCAGGGATCACCAAGGACACATTGGTGATGCGCATGAGCGAAGAAGATTTCACCTCGGTAATCGATGCAAATCTCACTGGTGCATTTCGTGTAGCAAAGCGCGCGACAAAAGGTTTACTTAAACTCAAGCGCGGACGCCTCATCTTTATTGGTTCAGTCGTTGGGGGAGTAGGGGCTGCCGGTCAGGTCAATTACTCTGCAAGTAAAGCTGGCCTTGTTGGAATGGCGCGTTCGTTCTCACGCGAACTCGGTTCACGATCAATTACTGCAAATGTGATTGCCCCAGGATTTGTTGAGACCGATATGACGGCAGATCTCGATGAGAAGAGACGAAACGATATTGCCGCACAAGTTCCGCTTGGTCGCTTCTGTTCTGCAGAAGAGATCGCCGATGTTGTTGCATTTATCGCATCACCACAGGCAAGTTACATTACAGGGGCAATTATTCCAGTAGATGGTGGATTAGGAATGGGGCATTAATCATGGGAATCCTTCAAGGAAAAAATATCTTGGTTACGGGTGTACTTACTGATGGATCAATTGCTTTCCACATTGCAAAAATTGCACAAGAACAAGGCGCAACGGTAGTTCTCACAGGATTTGGACGCGCACTTAGTCTGACAACCCGCATCGCTGGTCGACTTCCGCAGACTGCTCCGATTATCGAACTCGATGTTACCGATCAGAGCCATCTCGATGGATTGGCGCAGAAGATTAAAGAGCATGTTCCTCATTTAGATGGAGTTGTACACTCGATTGGATTTGCACCGGAAGCAGCACTGGGCGGCAATTTTCTCAATACCCAGTGGGAAGACGTGGCAACAGCAGTGCAGGTCTCTGCTTACTCCTTGAAATCACTCACGATGGCATGCCGTCCTACATTCAATGGCGGAGCGTCGGTAGTCGGCTTGGATTTTGATGCAGCCGTGGCCTGGCCAAAGTATGACTGGATGGGAGTAGCTAAAGCTGCCCTCGAATCGACGTCTCGTTATCTTGCACGAGATCTCGGCGCAGAAGATATTCGCATCAACCTTGTTGCTGCAGGACCAATCCGAACAATGGCGGCTAAATCAATTCCAGGTTTTGATGAATTTGAAAAGGTGTGGAACGAGCGTTCTCCACTGCATTGGGATGTCACAGATCCACAACCTGCGGCAAAGGCGGCGGTTGCGCTCCTCAGCGATTGGTTCCCAAAGACTACGGGTGAAATAATCCACGTTGATGGTGGGCTTCATGCGATGGGTGCATAGCAAGTCACTCGCATTTCTCTTTGCGGTTTTTCTTCCTTTAATTGCCGGAATTGTTTGGCCCAATTTTCTTAGCGATTCGAATACTCCATCTGCGGTAGTTGTTGAAGAAGCGCAACAGAAGACCTTCTGCTTCGATTTAGAAAACCTGGTTACGTTGGCAACGGCCAATCCTTTCTGCCCAACTGAGTTCACTTTCCTAGGCGATCAACCACTTTCAGAAAGTGTGACAGCTTCTGGAATTGTTGATGAGATACATCCACTTCTTCTCTCACGCTTTCAAGCTGCAGCGACATTTGCACGGGCAGATGGCATCACACTCTTTATTACGTCAGGTTTTCGATCCCTAGATCGACAAGAAACACTCTTCGAAGAGGCTCTGCGAAAGTATGGAAGTGAGACCGAGGCAGCAAAGTGGGTGTTGCCACCGCGGTATTCACACCATCCTCAAGGTCTTGCCATCGATGTTAATTACCCGGGAGATAAGCCCGGCGCTCTCTGGCTAGAGCAGAATGGATATCGATTCGGTCTCTGCCGTGTCTATGCCAATGAATGGTGGCACTTTGAAGGGGTAGCCGCCCCTGGTCAGCTCTGTCCGCCCCTTGCCCCCAACGCTCTCGTTGATATGAAGGCCCCGTAACCCCGATTTCTCGATCAGGGCGACCCTCAGGTATCCTTTGCAGCAGACCAGTAGCGCTTAGCTACTGCAAGAGGAGCTCACCGCTCCCACCTACATCGCTCCGGCGAGTATGGTCATGTCGGATGATGTAGGCCTTTTTCGGCCTTGCGGTTAGCCCGCTCATCTTCTGTCGGCGGTGTCCTCATGCAGAAACTTTGCGTTACTACTGAAGTAGTTGAAGACCAACCGAAGGAGCAGAAATCACCACTGAACCGCGCATCAATGATCGAATCCGCACACCTCAAATTCGTCTCATCAATTACACCGGTGAACCAGTTGGCGTTGTAGATGTTGAAGCAGCGCTAGCAATGGCAGATGAAATCGGGCTCGATCCCGTGGAGAT
>JACCEE010891577.1_pt1 | contig 16043 bp, 14 predicted proteins | sample 7449931 | NCBI WGS metagenome assembly JACCEE01 (sample SAMN15323457, study PRJNA562643) | freshwater metagenome | isolation source: river surface water | place: USA:Blue River Watershed | collected 2017-08-19 | reverse complement strand
TATGAAAATAAATTTGATCTGATCCATTTTCGGACAGGAATATATTAATTAACATGATGACAGATTTTGCATTTTTATATTGCTGCATTTGCAATTTTGTAATGGATACATTGTCAGTGTGTTTTGTTGATTCAATAACTTTCCCTTCGTTGTTGACTTTGGCAGGTTTTGTGAATGAACATGCTACCGGATCTCCAATCTGAGAAAAAGTAGAATCAACAAACAGAAGATCAATGTCTGTGCCCATTGGTAAGTGATTTGTTGTTGTAATCAGTAATTCACCATCGGAAACATTTTCTAATAAAGCTCCGTCAAATGCAATTGTGTCCGAGGTAGATAGTTGAGTGAAAACCTGCTCGAATGAGTAATACCCGTTTTCATCAAATGAAAAATCCAATTCATTTGAGAAAAGGTATTTTGTTAGGGTTGAAATGTTTATTGAACCATAAGCAAGCGGAACAACTAATTTTGGATGAGTCTCAATTTTGATCTCATTGATTTCGTTCATATTGCATGAAGAGAAGAAAGCAGAAAAAACTGCTGATAAAATCAGAAGCCTTCCCAATTGTATTTTTTTGATCACACTCATTCCTAATTGTTCAGTTTTTTTTGCAGATGCAGTGTAAGTTAAAAAAATTAGCTGAGAATAGTCGCAATAATTTTGCGGCTTCCGCCATAATTTCTGAATTCGCAAAGATAAATTCCTTGCCAGGTGCCAAGATTTAGTCTGTGGTTTGTAATTGGAATTGAAAGGCTTGCTCCAAAAAGTGACGATTTTATATGAGCAGGCATATCGTCGGCTCCCTCCATAATGTGAGTGTAAAGAGGGTGGTTTTCAGGGATAAGTTTATTGATGAAACGATCAAAATCCATGCGCACATCGGGATCGGCATTTTCGTTGAGTGTTAAAGCTGCCGATGTGTGTTGAATCAACAAGTTTAATAATCCAGTTTCGGGGAGTTCGCCCAACTCGCGTTCAATTGTGCTGGTTATTAGATGAAAACCGCGGTTGTACGAGGGCAATCGAACAATTTTTTGCTGTACCATATGTTCTTAGAATAAATCGATGGTACTATAATTCTTCTTTGTACCAGCTGGCATACATGCCGTAATTGTTTACAATGCGCTGCACTTCGCCTTTAAGTAATTCGGGGCTCAAGTCTTTAATTTTTTTCGCTGGAGCACCAGCATAAACGCTACCCGATTCAACAACTGTTCCCTTTGTAACAACGGCACCAGCAGCAATAATGCTGTTGCTTTCGATTATAACATCGTCGAGAACAACCGCATTCATTCCAACCAAAACAAAATCGTTAATTGTACATCCGTGAATTATAGCTCCATGCGCTATTGAAACGTTATTGCCAATGTTTGTTGGCGATTTTTGGTAAGTGGCATGAATTATTGCCCCATCCTGAATGTTTACGTTGTTACCTATTTTTATATAGTGAACATCGCCTCGAATAACCGCACTATACCAGATGCTGCAATCGTCGCCAATCTCAACATCCCCAATAATTGCTGCGTTTTCAGCAAGAAAACAATTTGATCCGATTATAGGATTTTTGCCTTTTAGAGGTACAATAATAGCCATATCTGTTCTTTAATTTTAAGCGTAAATGAAATGCTCTGGCACAAATGAAAGCAGAAAATTCAATATTTTGGAATTCTGACTATGAAATGAAAGTTAAAAATAAAATTTACTTGAATAATGACCAATTGATACTTGGATTTTAACACTTCTTAGTTATTTTTGTTTGGTCAAAAACCTAACAAAAGTCATGTTTTTTTTCTGGCAAATGTTTTCTTAGTACTTGACCAAATTCAAAATTCAGCACAAATTTATTTTACTTTAATACTATGATAAAAGATACAAAGGTGGTCGAACTGGAACAAGTAGCAATACGTTTTTCAGGCGATTCGGGTGACGGAATGCAACTTACCGGTACTCTTTTTTCTGATGCAACGGCTCTTGTCGGGAATGATATTTCAACTTTCCCCGATTATCCTTCAGAAATTAGGGCTCCGCAGGGTACAGTTGGTGGTGTTTCTGGTTTTCAGGTTCACTTTGGAAAAAACAAGATTACTACCCCCGGCGATAAAGCACATGTGTTGGTGGCTATGAATCCAGCAGCAATAAAAGCTAATGCAAAGTTCTTGATGCCAGCTGCTACTATCATTTTTGATTCTGATTCATTTACCGACAAAAACCTTCGAAAAGCAAATTTTGCAACCGATGATCCTTTTGCCGAATTGAATCTCGACGACTTTTTCAAAATTCCGGTACCAATTACCAGTTTAACGAAAGAGGCTTTGATCGATTCTGAAATGGACAATAAAGCTGTGCTTCGTTGCAAGAATATGCTGGCTCTTGGTCTGGTTAGCTGGATTTTTAACCGTCCGCTCGATGTCATTGAAGAAGCCTTGAAAGCCAAATTTGGCAAAAAGATTTCTTTGCTTGAAGCAAATATCGAAGTGCTTCGGGCTGGGTATAACTACGGAATGAATTTACAACATTCAACCCCACAATATCTTGTGCCTGCTGCCAGTATCGAAAAAGGTACTTATCGGACCATAAACGGAAACCATGCTACTGCCTGGGGATTGATTGCAGCTGCAGAGAAAGCCGGTATCGGATTGTTTTTGGGATCTTATCCTATTACTCCGGCTACCGATATCCTTCATGCTTTATCCGAACGTAAAGATTTGGGAGTTAAGAGTTTTCAGGCTGAAGATGAAATTGCAGGAATTTGTACCGCTATAGGTGCTTCGTTTGCTGGTCAGCTAGGCGTTACTTCTACTTCGGGGCCTGGTTTAGCACTTAAATCGGAAGCGTTAGGGTTGGCGGTTATGGCAGAACTTCCATTGGTTGTTGTTGATGTTCAGCGAGGTGGCCCATCAACCGGTTTGCCAACTAAAACTGAACAATCTGATTTATTGCAGGCACTTTATGGCCGAAATGGTGAAAGCCCTCTGGTAGTGCTTGCCGCCAGTACTCCAAGCGATTGTTTCGATTATGCCTTTATGGCTGCAAAAATTGCTCTTGAAAGAATGACTCCTGTAATTCTGCTTACCGACGGATTCCTTGGTAACGGTAGCGAACCTTGGAAAATTCCTTCAATGGCAGAAATGCCAACAATTTCAACTCGTTTTGCAAAAGATACTACAACATATAAACCTTATGGCCGCACCGATTCTACGTTGGCTCGCGAATGGGCTGTGCCCGGCATGGAAGGTTTTGAACACCGAATTGGCGGATTAGAAAAAGATGAAAACGGCGGTGCAAATCAAGTTCCTGAAAATCACCAGAAAATGTGCGATTTGAGGGCCGAAAAAGTTGCCCGGGTAGTTGATCTTATTCCCGATCTGGAAGTTTACGGATGCCAAGAGGGCGATGTACTTGTTGTTGGCTGGGGAGGCACTTTTGGTCACCTTGTAAGTGCTGTTAAAGAGTTAGATGAGGCAGGAAAATCGGTTGGATTGGCGCATTTCAATTATATAAACCCTCTGCCTGCAAATACGGCCGCAATATTTTCGAACTATAAAAAAATATTGGTTTGTGAATTAAATGCAGGTCAGTTTGTGGCTTATTTGCGCGACAAATTGCCGCAGTTTAGTTACTTGCAATACAATAAATTACAGGGTCTTCCTTTCTCTGTAGAAGAAATAAAGGATAACGTACTTAAAATATTGGAGGATAAATAATGGCTGATTTTACATACGACGTTAAAGATTTTAAGAGTTCAACAGAAGTACGTTGGTGCCCTGGCTGTGGCGATCATGCCATTTTGAATGCCATTCAAAGAACAATGGCCGAGTTGGGTAAAAAGAAGTCGGATTATGCAGTAATTTCAGGTATTGGATGTTCTTCTCGTTTGCCTTATTACATGAATACTTACGGGTTTCATACAATTCATGGCCGAGCTTCGGCAATTGCTTCCGGCGTAAAAAGTGCAAATCCGAAACTGCATGTGTGGCAAATTACCGGCGATGGCGACGCTCTTGCTATTGGTGGAAATCACTTCATTCATTTGGTTCGCCGAAACATTGATATCAATGTCATTCTTTTCAACAATAAAATATATGGTTTAACTAAAGGTCAGTACTCGCCAACAACCGACCGTGGTTTTAAAACAAAATCATCGCCGTTCGGAACTGTTGAAGATCCGTTTGTGCCTGGTCAATTGGTGTTGGGTTCGCGCGGAACTTTCTTTGCCCGTTCTATTGATGGAAATATGAAAATGAGCCAGGAAATTTTTGTTGAGGCAGCAAAACACGAAGGTACATCGGTGGTTGAGGTTCTTCAGAACTGTGTGATTTTCAATAGTGGAATACACGAGCAAATTACAAAGGCCGAGAATCGCGAAGATCATCAGCTTTACCTTAAACATGGCGAAAAAATGATCTTTGGCGTAAATAAAGATAAAGGTATTGTATCTGAAAAAGGAAAACTGAAAGCTGTGACTATAGGTCAAGACGGTTATACTATTGATGATGTTCTTGTTCACGATGCCGAAGATGAAGAATCTTATCTTCATTCTGCTTTGATTAACATGGCTTTACCTAATTTTCCTGTTGCTTTTGGAGTAATCCGTTCGGTTAAAGCCTTGGTTTACGATCAGGAAATGGAGAGTCAAATCAAAGATGTTCAAGCAAAAAGAAAAGTTACTTGTGTCGACGAATTGCTCCGTAGTGGTAATACTTGGGAAGTTTAATTTTTGTGGAAAAAAATAGAAGAGGGCAGGGCGTGAGTTTTGCCCTTTTTCATTTCAACAAAAAGTTGTTGTCTGGTTTTATTTTGCAGGTTGAGTTTTTTAGTCGTTCTTGACTTTTTGTTCTGAAAGAGAAAAACTATTTTTAGTCTGTTTGTTTTTCTGATGACTGATTTTTGCAAACATGTTAATTGTTGAGTGTTTATGAATTTGAAAGTTTATTTATTTGTCCTTCTGATTTTCTTCTTTGCAGGAACTGTCCGCTGTTATCCGTTAGGAGTTGATTTAGTTAAACGGCATTCGCCTCCACCTAGAATTATCCGTACTTGTTGTTCTTTTGGCAGCGATGTGGGGATTTTTGGGATACCTTATTTTAAAATAACAGAAATTACTAGTATTGAAAATATTGGAAAACACCAATATATGGGTGGAAAGGATGAAGGCAATGGCATTATCTATACGCGCAAGGGCGGTTTTATTGATTTGGCTCATTTACGCGATCAGGCTGATTGGACTGCCTTCTTATTTCACATTATCGATACCCATAAAGGAGTCTCTAATTTTGAAATTAAGTTGGGGAATGAAGGCGGTTCAAAAAAACTGGTGCTGAATATTCCTGAAGACCTTTCTGCTGATAACTCAAAAATACTTGCAGGGCGTATAGCCTACGATTTATCGGTTTGGCATGAAATTGCAACTTGGGTTGGTGTAAGTTCAATTCCTTTGGTTTCCGAACGATACTCAAGTTTTTCGGTCGAAGATGATTACTCAAATCTTTTAGGTGTAACATTGGGTATTGAAGCGCTTAAAAGTAATTTGCCTTTTGAAGAAGCAATGACTAAGCTGCTTGATGAAAAACTTTTTGAATTAGAAAGGGTCGATAGTATTTCTCAAACCTACGAGGCAATGGAAAAGGTGCTTGATAAATGGTGGACCCGCGATTATAAAATCCCTCAGGCAAATGTTATGCTGAAGAGAATCTATTCGAGCTACTCTTGTGCTACGCCTCTTATTGTTCCTGAGTTCTCGAGTTTTTCTGGCGAAAAATGTGTTTTACAGTTACCTAAGCTTACCGATCCCGATCTTAGTTTCGATGATTTTTATACTCTTAATCTGAAGCTAAATTTCAGACTTCGTTCTGAGCATTATTTTGCTGATTATCAAAAGAGAGTCATTACAAATCGTGATTTTTTGTCTCTGATTGATGAGATTAACTCTGAGTCAGATAAAATTTTATTGAAAGTCTCGAAAAAGTATGATTTAAAATAACGTTGATCTTTTTATTTCAATTCAGATAGTTTATGGCTTACATACTTTGCAGTACCCTTTTAAATTTATGTGGTATTCATCTATTTGAAAGTCGTCGAGACCTTTGGTTTGTATCTCGTTAACCACAGTAAAGTCGAATAATCCCCCGCAGTTTTTGCATTTAAAATGTCCGTGAATTGATGTGTCTGCATCGTATCTTACTTCATTGTCTTCGATGTTTACAATTGTTGCTACTCCCTTCGAAACGAACAATTTGAGAGTGTTATAAACCGTCGTTTTCGATAATGTCTTGTTGTTGGGAGTTAACGCCATGTAAATATTATCGGCGGTTGGATGATTGTGGTGCTTGTGCAAATAATCGTAAATCAACAGTCTTTGTTCCGATGGTTTAATTCCGTGCTTCGATAAGTATTCTTTAATCTTCTCCATATTTTATTTGTAATGATTACAAATATATAAAAATCTTATTACAAGACTAATTATACAATCTAAATCTAGCTGATGTCTTTATTTTATTTCACTTAAAATCAGAAAAATATAATAAATTTAAAATTTATGGGATAAAATTGTCTTTTGTTTTGGAATTTTAAACAATTATACTTTAATTTGTAATCATTACAATTTACAAGTTGAAACAATTAAAATTTAAGAATATGAGTTTAGTAGGAAAAAAAGCCCCTTCGTTTAGTGAAAAAGCAGTTGTTAACGGAAACGACATTGTTGATGGTTTCTCGCTCGATCAGTATGTTGGGAACAAATATGTTGTGTTCTTCTTTTATCCAATGGATTTTACGTTTGTATGTCCAACCGAGATCCTTGCTTTTCAGGCAAAATTAGATGAGTTTGAAAAACGCAATGTTGCGGTAGTTGGTTGCTCTGTCGATTCTGAGTTCTCGCATTGGGCATGGTTAAATACTGAGAAGAAAAATGGTGGAATTAAAGGTGTGAAATTCCCGTTGGTTGCCGATTTTTCTAAAACTATTTCAATGAATTATGGCGTTCTTGCTGGTGATTATGAGTACGATATCGACGATAATGTCTCGTTTAAAGGCGCTCCGGTTGCTTTTCGTGGATTATTCCTAATCGATAAAGCAGGTAATGTTCGTCACGAATTGATCAACGACCTTCCTCTTGGACGTAATGTTGATGATGCTATTCGTATGGTTGATGCACTTCAACACTTTGAAGAGTATGGCGAAGTTTGTCCTGCAAACTGGAAACCGGGTGACGATGCAATGAACGCTTCTTCTGCAGGTGTTGCCGATTATTTATCGAAACATTAAAACTAAGGTTTAGATTTTGCTGTAACATAAATTTTGGATACTAATTTTGAATGATAAGAAGCCGGATTATTTCCGGCTTTTTTTGTTTTTGCAGTGAGCTTTGTGCCGTAATATTTTAGTAAATTTAGTGCATGCATATTTAATTTAGCTAAATGATTGATTTCAATAATATTTCGTTATCGGCGATTTACGAAAAAAGGAAAAACGACCGCGATATCTTTCAGGAATTGATGCCGGCCAAAGTGAAAGAAATCTTGTTGATTGCCACAAAATACGATGCTTATTCCATTGTGCGCGAAGGTCAGTTCTCTGATAAGATTTTTGGTGAATATCTACAGTTAAATCTTTATTCTGCACCAAGGTTTACTAGCGTTACAAATGCAACTGAAGCTCTTTCTATAATCAATTCCAAGCATTTCGATCTGGTTATAATTATGGCTGGAGTAGATCGTGTGGCGCCGATTGAATCTGCACGTTTAATTTTTGAGAGTAAACCCCGCCTTCCTATTTTGCTTCTTGTAAACAATAATTACGACCTTGCTTATTTTGCACGAGTTGCTAACGAGTTGATCTTCATCGATAGGGTATTTGTTTGGAATGGAAACACTTCAATTTTCCTTGCAATGATCAAATACATTGAGGATAAGAAGAATGTGGCTAAAGATATTCAGGTTGGAAATGTGCGTATTATTTTGCTTGTTGAAGATTCTGTGAAATATTACTCGCGTTATTTGCCGTTGCTCTATTCAAACATAATGTTGCAAACCCAAAACCTTGTTTCCGACGATTCAACAGATGAATTGCATGTGATACTAAAGATGCGGGCAAGGCCTAAAATATTGTTGGTCAGTAATTATGAAGATGCAATTGAGTTGTTCAACCTTTACAAGGATAATCTGCTTTGTGTAATAAGCGATGTGAAATTTTCGCACAATGGTGTTGATGATAGTAATTCGGGTGTTGAGTTGCTCAATTACATAAAAGCAAACCTCGAATTTCAGATTCCTCTTTTATTGCAGTCGCACGATGCTCAAAATGCATTGAAAGCAAAAGAGATTGGTGCCGATTTCATTAATAAAAACTCAGATAGCCTTTCGAAAGACATAAAAGATTTCATTTTCAATAAGCTTGGCTTTGGAAACTTTGAGTTTAAAATGCCCGATGGGGAAAAGGTGGCGACTGCACATTCGTTGCACGAATTTCAGGAGCTGATGAAGAAAGTTCCTATCGAATCGATTCTTTTCCACGGCCGGCAAGATGCGTTTTCGACTTGGTTGATGGCCAGAGGTGAAATTTATATGGCCGACTTGTTGAAAGTTAAGCAGGTTGATGAATTTGAACAGAAGCAAGATTTGAGAGAATTCATTCTCAGTGTTTTTGAAAAAGTTAAAATGCAGCAACTTCGAGGTCGGATTGTAAATTTCGATTCAACACTTGTTGCCGGGAACCGTTACATCATAAGACTAAGTAAAGGGTCGCTTGGCGGAAAGGGGAGGGGACTGGCTTTTATCTCAAACTTTATCGAAAATATTGATTTTAAGAAGATTATTCCTGAAATAAATATCAGAATACCGGCTACTGCAATTATCGGAGCATTAGAATTCGACTCTTTTGTGGAAGCAAACAACCTATACAATAAAGTGATTGTTGATCACAATTACGATAATATTGATGAGCTTTTTATTAAAGGAAAACTGAGCGAAACACTGAACGAGAAACTGTTTCAGTATCTTGTAATTATGCGTAAACCGTTGGCTGTTCGTTCCTCCGGACTGTTCGAAGATTCATTGCTTCAGCCTTTTGCCGGGGTTTACAGTACTTTTTTGTTGCCGAACAATCATCCCGATATAAATGTAAGGTTGGAGCAGCTAAAAACTGCCATCAAGTTAGTTTATGCATCTACTTTTGCGAATACTGCACGTTCATACTTTACTGCGGTAAATTACAAAATCGAAGAAGAGAAGATGGCTGTAATTATTCAGGAAGTTGTTGGCCACGAGTATAATGGAAAATATTATCCACACATCAGCGGTGTAGCTCATTCATTTAATTATTACCCTGTTTCGTACATGGAACCAACAGATGGTTTTTCGGTTGCCGGTGTTGGTTTGGGAATGTATGTTGTTGGAGGTGAGAAAGCTTACCGTTTCTGTCCGCGGTTCCCAAAAATCAACCCGACTTCGGTGAAAGACCTTATGCGCGACTCTCAAAACCAGTTTTATGCACTCGATATGTTGTGCCCCGATTTTGATCTTCAGGCAGATGGAGAGTTGGCAACCATCCAAAAATTTAAGATTAAAGAAGCTGAAAAAGATGGGACTCTCGACTTTTGTGCTTCGACTTACGATTATGAGAATGACTGCCTTGTTCCGACTTTGGATATAAAAGGTGCCCGAGTGATTGACTTTGCCAATATTCTGAAATACAATACAATTCCTCTTGCCGATTCGCTAAGTTTGTTGCTCACTATTTTCAAAGAGGCAATGGGGACTCCTGTTGAACTTGAGTATGCTGTTGATTTGGAGAAGTCGCCAGCGAACAAATTGCCTACGCTATATCTTCTGCAAATTAAGCCATTGATTAGGAAAGATGACATGTTGGATGTTACGATCGAAGATTTTAACAAGGATCAAGCGTTGATGTATGCCACAAAGGGGATGGGAAATGGCAAAATCGACACCATTCGCGATGTTATTTATGTTGATATTGCCGCCTTTGACCGGACACAAACCAACGAAATGGCCGAGCAGCTTGGCAAAATTAACGAGCAGCTTGTTGGTGAAGGAAAAGAGTATATTCTTATTGGTCCGGGGCGCTGGGGCACTCGCGATCCGTTTACTGGTATTCCGGTTGTTTGGTCGCAAATATCTAATGCAAAGATAATTGTAGAGATGGGGCTTGAAGACTTTCCTCTCGATGCTTCTCTCGGTTCACACTTTTTTCATAATGTTACGTCGATGAATGTTGGCTATTTTTCAGTGCCGTATAATTCGAACGAGGCATTTATCAACCTCGATATTCTTAAAAAACTTCCGGTTGTTAGTCATACAAAATTCATTAAACATGTTCGGTTTCCGAAACCAGTAACTATTTTTATGGACGGACATAAACGCGAGGTTTTAATAACTCAATAGCTTACAATTATGATTAGAAATTTATTTTTTTTGTTGATGTTGTTGGTTTTAACTACATCGTGTGGTCAGGTCTATTTTTCGTCGCCACAACCGGCTAACGGAAAAATTGTGAAAGCTTTCGATAAAGAAATCCAAGGTTCTTATTCCGATTCAATTTTAGATGTGAAAGTTGCTAATGATTCAATTTGTATTAATAATCAGAGTTTTAAACTTACTTCTCAAATGCCCGGCAAAGATCAGGCTTTGGTTAAATTTTATAAAGATTTCTATTTTGTAAGTCTTAGCGATTCTATATATTTCACTGTTTTCATGGCTAGTTTTTATGAAGATAAACTTGCTATTTACATGCTTAATCCCGATCAGCGTTCAATTGAAACCCTAAAACGCGTTGTCGATGTAAAAACTCTTGACGAAGGAAAAGCATCTTATTTGATTACTCCTTCGAAAAAAGAGTTTAACGATGTAATTGATTGGGAATTGTTTGATTTAGTGTGCATTCTAAAAAAACAAAAGGAATAATAATGTATTTTCTGCGAGGAATCTTCTTCGTGTTGCTTTTTTTAGAATTCTAAAACTTTTCTAAAATAAAAATGCCTTCAACTGTTGCTGAAGGCATTTGCTTTATAGTAATTTCTTGTAATTATTCAATGTTGGAAGTACACGCATTAATGTTAAGTGTACTGTCGTAGTTGTAAATTAATTGGCAATATGCAACTTGAGATTTGAAAGAGATTACTCTCTGTCAATTTTAACATGAATTGCATTAAAACCTTTTGGCCCCTTTTCAACTTCAAAAATTACTTTGTTGTTTTCTTTGATCGATTCGGTGAGGCCATTTGCATGAACAAATATATTTCGGTTTGTTCCTGACTCTTTAATAAAACCATATCCTTTCGATTCGTTGAAGAATGTAACAATTCCTCTTTTTGTAAAATCGGCAGGTTCTTTGTCAGTTTTTGGAATACTGATTTCAATATCGTCTAAACTGATTTTTGTCTTTCTTGTTGGATCTGGTGGAGTATCGGTAATCATGCCATTTTCATCAACATAGGCAATCATATTGTCTAAGTTGTTGCCATCAACGCTTACTCTTTCAGATTTTTTCTTCTCTTTATCTTTTCTTTTCTTTTCCTTATTCTTTCTAACTTCTTTTTTGTTAAATGTTTCTTGCGATCTACCCATGTGTATTTTATATTTTAATGATTATTCGAAAAATCAGCTGGAGACTTTTTGAAATTTGGTATTTCAGAAGTATGTGAGCAGATATTTGTTACAAAAGTAATTAAATCTTTGGAAATCAATTATTGAAATATTATAGAAATAGAAAATAAACCGTAATGTATTAGTAATCAATAATTCAACAATGTATTGTAAATGTATTGAAATGAATAAGCAGTAAATGCTACAATAGCCGATAAACGTGGTTAAGTATATTAAATTAAGATTGCCTAACATTGAAATAAATAGAACTTAATTTTTGATCTTGTTTGATCTTTAGTCCTCATTACTCGACTATTACGAGGCTGCGGATATGTTCTTAAATATATTTTCGTATTTATCAATTTTGATTTTCAATTTTCTTGAACCCCTTATTCTTAGAAAACATCGATCATGAAAAATTCCGTCAAATTCATAAGTATCAGAAATATAATGAGATAAGTGTTGTTTGTATTTCTTCGATCAAACTAGGAATTTATGTAAATGCCTAATAATTACATAATTGATAAATTTATACTGTTATATAATGAAAGATTTGAATATCTTTTTTTTGTAATTTGTATATCCACATTAAAACCAATTAAGTTATGAGAGAGCCACAATTCATTAGTAGAGAAGGCATTCCAATTCTTTATGTCGACTTTTCTAGTATGAAAACGAAGGAGGAGGTTTTGGATTTAATAAGTTTAGCAAAGAAATCAATTTCAATCAGACCTCCTAAGTCAATTTTTACCCTCACAAACCTTTCTAATATGTATTTCAATACAGAGGTTTATACTGCCATTTCAGATTATGCCAGAATGAACGAACCGTATGTTAAAGCATCTGCAGTTGTTGGGTTGAGTGGTTTAATGATGATTTTTTACAATGGATTTTTAAAATTATCCAAGCGCGATGTCCGTGCTTTTTCCACCGAAGAAGAGGCTGTTAATTATTTGTTGGAGTATAGTCGCTCCGAGTCTCTTAGTAAAAAGCAGGAAAGCGAAAAATTGTTAATCAAGTAAAGGAAACAGGGGAGAGAATGTTTCTTCAGAAAAGTGTAACATTTTTTTGTTGGTTTATGCAAAAAAAAGAGGTTGTTCCTTTAGTGGAGACAACCTCTTCTGTTTTATTTAAATTGTAGTTTATTCTGCTGGATATTTGTCGTAACCACAGGTTTCAACACTATTGTCGACTTTACTAACCAATCCTTGTAGAACTTTGCCAGGGCCGAGTTCTGTGAAAGAAGTTGCGCCCTCAGCGACCATGTTTTTTACTGTTTGAGTCCACCGTACAGGGCCTGTTAGCTGTGCAATCAGGTTCTGTTTAATTAGTTGAGGGTCGGTTTGAGGTTTTGCATCTACATTCTGAAAAACAGGGCAAATTGGCTTGTGAATGTTTGTTGCTTCAATTGCTGCGGCAAGTTCTTCGCGGGCAGGTTCCATTAATGGCGAGTGGAAAGCTCCGCCAACAGGAAGAATCAACGCGCGTTTGGCTCCTTTAGCTTTCAAAAGTTCGCAAGCTTGGTTCACAGCGTCAACAGCACCCGAAATAACCAGCTGGCCAGGACAATTGTAATTAGCTGCTACCACAATGCCTTCAACTTCGGCGCATACTTGTTCTACTATTTCGTCGGCCATACCAACAATTGCAGCCATTGTCGATGGTTGTGCTTCACATGCTTTTTGCATTGCTTGTGCCCGTTTCGAAACCAGTTTCAGCCCGTCTTCGAACGATAGAGCACCTGCGGCAACTAATGCCGAAAATTCACCAAGCGAATGGCCTGCAGTCATTTCAGGTTGGAACTTATCGCCAAGCACTTTCGATAGAATTACCGAATGCAAGAAAATAGCAGGTTGGGTTACTTTTGTCTGTTTCAGTTCGTCGGCTGAGCCTTCGAACATGATTTTTGTGATTTCAAAACCAAGTATCTCGTTTGCTTTTTCGAAAAGCTCGCGTGCAATTGGCGAATTGTTGTATAAATCTTGGCCCATTCCTGTGTATTGAGCTCCTTGACCAGGGAAAACGTATGCTTTCATTTATGATATGTTTTTAAGTTGTTGATTATCTTTTTGGTCGAAAGAAATATCTTTTAATTAATATCTCCTCAGAATTTCCCCAAAAATATATTTTTTGTACCGTTTTTACCCTCAATATATTGGTTCACTATTACGAATGAAATAGGAGATTTATTGATCGGGATAAGAAACTATTATAAAACAGAAACTTGGCAGTCAAATTTTGCAACCTCTCTTTTTTCTAAAATTTGAATTCTTTGAATGATTAGGTTGAAAAATGATGGCTGTTTTATTTTTTACAACATATATTTTTCTTGTTTTTTGTCTCAGTAAAAACACTTTCTTTGCAATCCTCTTCCTTATTTATTCCCTATTAAATAGTTTTTGATCCGTATGTTTTCTTTCGGGTTTAATGTGTGGTCTATTGACTTATTAGCTAGAATTAACGTATTTTGATTCTTAATATTCCTAGATCATTTATACGTTGAGATTGATGTGTCAGGTTTTTTGTTTTGTTGACATAGAAAGTTGTGGTGTTGGGTTGTTGGAGGTGTTTGTACTTTGTTTATTAACAGGATGTTAAAATTTGATATATGAGAAGATTCGTTTTTCTGGTACTCTTATCGTTATTGGTCAATTCAGGGTTTAGCCAAATGCTTCAAATTTCCGATTCGAAGCTTATTTCTTCTTCCGAAAATATTATCCAAGGAACGGTCGTTTCGAGCAAATCAATGTGGGTGAACAACGATAAGTACATTTACACCTTTTCGAAGGTTAAGGTTGATGTGATTTTTTCGGGAAGTTGTCGTGTTGGCGATATTATTACAGTTGTAACTCCCGGCGGATACGATCCTATTAAAGATGTTCGGATGGGGGTTTCGAGCCAGGCCTCTTTTGAACCCGGCGAACAAGCTATTCTTTACCTTGTTGCAGCTAAAGGAGAGATGGATGCGATTGACTATTCTTTCTTGAAGAACGAACCTGCCGTTCCGGCAAACATTATGCGTGTTAATGGTTATTACCAAGGGAAACACAAAATCATTCGCGATAAAAAGTCGGGTAAGACGATGGTCTTTAAATCGAACGAAAACCGAACGGTTGATCTCAAACTTAGTCAATCAAATTTGAAGAAAGAGATTCAGCAATTACGCCGAGTTAAAGCTAACTAATCTAAAACGTTTCTTATGCAAGCAAATTCTTTATCAAAATCCATCATACTCCTTGTCGTATCGTTGTTTGGCTTTTCTTTTCAATCGCAGGCTTATACGTTGTTAGGCTTGAAATGGTCGGGAGGTGCTTACAATTATTACGTTAACCCTATTGGTGTCGACAATGGGAATAATTATTCAGCGTATACAAGTGCAGTAACAAGTGGTGCAGCTTTGTGGACTTCTGTTGGAACATCCAATGTTCAGGTTAATTATATGGGTACAACATCTTCTACAGAATGGGGTGGTACATGGCCTCCCGATTATCAGAATACTGTTACCTGGAAAACAAATGGTTGGAGTGGATCGGTTATTGGCATTTCTACCTATTGGTCATTTGAGGGCGATATTGTCGATTCAGATGTGAAATTGAATACCGCTTTTGCAGGCGACTCGAGGCTCCCGGGTTTGGTTACCCACGAAGTTGGTCATAGTTTGGGGATAGGTCATACTCGAGAATCGGGCGAGTCGTACTCTACTGACGAGTATAACTCAATGATGTATTGGTTAATACATTCCCAAATAGGACTAAATGGTGAAGACAAGTGTGCTATAACGGCAATATATCCTGCGTCTTCGGCTTGTGCTCCTCCTTCTGGTGCTGGATACCATGCCTGTACTTCATGTTGCTCGGGCGAAGCTCCTGAACCTGAAGAAGTTTCGGTTGATATTAGTAACAATATTTACACCTATAATGGTAATTCACAAAATGTTAATGTTACAACAACTCCTTCCGGATTGTCTTACGATGTAACTTATTACGACCAATATAACAACCTGGTATCTAATCCTGTAAATGCCGGAACTTACGATGTGGTTGTAACTATTACCGAATCGGGATATGAAAGTTATGGACCTTTCCCGGGAACACTTACAATTAATAAAAGAACGCTTTTAGCCTCAGCCGACAATAAGTTGGTTAATTACGGAGCAGCAGAGCCTTCTTATACTGTTTCTTATAGTGGTTTTGTTAGTGGTGAAGACGAGTCCGATTTGGCAACTGCGCCTGTTGCTTTTGTCTCAATATCATGGCCAGCAAATCCTGCCGATTACATAATTTATCTTTCTGAAGGGAGTGATGAGAATTACAGTTTGAGTTATGATTACGGTGTTCTTACTGTGAATCCGTTAATATTGAATGATATCACGGCGAGCAATAATCTTTATACCTACGATGGAACGGTGAAGAATTTAACCGTAGTGACTGATCCGTTGGACGTTA
>JACCEE010132850.1_pt1 | contig 16065 bp, 19 predicted proteins | sample 7449931 | NCBI WGS metagenome assembly JACCEE01 (sample SAMN15323457, study PRJNA562643) | freshwater metagenome | isolation source: river surface water | place: USA:Blue River Watershed | collected 2017-08-19 | reverse complement strand
AACCTATGGGGAATGATTCGGGTGGCGCAGGTATTTCAACCACTGCGGATGACTATCTACGTTTTTGTCAGATGATGCTTAACGGCGGCAGCTTTGATGGCAAGCGTTATCTATCGCGTACGACGATTGCGTTAATGACGTCTGATCATCTGGGTCCTAAGGTCGCCACACCGGTGCAGCCGGGCGAACTATTGATGGGCGTGCAAGGTTATACCTTTGGCTTGGGTTTTATGGTGCGACAAGGCCCAGGCATGGCGAGCGTGCCGGGTTCTGAAGGTGACTATGCGTGGGGCGGTTATGGCGGAACCTTCTTTTGGATTGATCCTAAAGAACACGTCATTGGTTTGCTGATGGCACAAACGCCCGGAGCGTCACGTCAGTATTACCGTCGCATGATTAAAACCTTGGTATATCAAGCGATTGAGTGATTCGATTTTTTAACAGATCACGACAGCAAGTGATCGATCAATAAATCAAATGCTGTCGGATCAAATTCTTGATTATCAAAACGACGCAATGAAGCATGGCTAGGTGGTTGAACGCGCCTCTTCAGATAATCATCCCAGTTAGCCAGCTTCCAATCATCGCGAGCGTCTGCTCTCGCTTCAATGCGACGTTTTGCTTCTTCGGTCGATAAATCAATCCACGCGACACGACATTCGGTGTGTGCGGGCATGTCTAATTGAGCGGGCTCAAAAAATTTGCCTGCCATGAGTTCGCGGGTGAAGGGACCGACTAACATCACGTTCATTCCCAGAGCGAGATTTTCGCGGGTAATGTCGAGTAATCCTGAATACTCACGATCGCGGAGATTTTGCAGATAAGTGGGACTATCGCGATCAGCGGGATTTCCTGTCAGTAGCCCCATAACATGAGAGCTAAACGCGCCATAGGCGGTGTCTTTGTCGAGAAAGAAAAAATCGCGTTTACTTTTTTCTGCCAGTAGAGGCAAAGCGCGTTTGGCTAATGTGGTCTTGCCTGTGCCCGCATGACCAGCAAATAAAAGCAGGCGGGGAGGATGAGGGCTAGTGAGTGTTTTCAAAATAATATTTTTCAGAAGATGTTTTCTAGAAGTAGTGCAAACCATGTAAAACTTGTATGATGCAACATCGCGTGGCTTATAGCGATATCGAACAGCTTTGGCAAGCATCTTCTTATCAACCCTGAACGAAAAACCTATGGCTGATACAACTCCACCCGGCTCTCTATTTGTTGGAGACGGTGTTTACATGCAGGGCACCATGAATGTGCCCGGACTTGCCAGCGTTGACGGCAAGTTAGAAGGTCAATTAACTGCCGATGTGATCGCCATTCAAACGAATGGTTCTGTCGATGGCAAGACCATAGCAAACCACATCAAAGTTGCAGGTTCATTAACAGATACCGCTGTAGCCAATAAAACTTTATTGGTTGAATCCACGGGCGTGATTGCCGGCTCGGTTACCTACACTGAAATGGAAATCAAGAAAGGTGGTTCTATTCGGGGCAGTATTTATAAGACCGGTAGTAATGCGCCTTCTATGCAATCTGCTCCAGCGCCAACGCCCGCACCACCTCCTGCGGCACCTGAGGCTACTGAAGCTCCCGAAGCGCCCATCATTTCTGACGAAACACCGTAGAAATCTTGGTTAATCGAGATGGTATTTTCGGGCTGCCTAGGCAGCCCGAATGCATTCTGCGAAGACCATGGCTGTCACATAAGCTTTTCATAGGACTCTCCGAACAAAACGGCAAATGTTGATCTGGATACAGGCTCGTTGAGTCAGATAGTGCGTTAATCCACATCAAGGCGCCCCTAATAGGCGCTATGGGAGATCACTATGAAAAAATTATTCAGCCTTTCATTCACTTTAGTTGCATTGGTTGCAGCACCCGAAACGTTTGCCAAAATGAGTTCGGCGGATATGCGGGCTACTCGGTCTTTATTTCAATCCTCTGGCTGCACCAGTTGTCACGATGCCACCGGAAGCGCTGCAGGACCGTCTCTCAAAGCGATCGCCAAACGCTACAAAGGTAAGCCTGTTGTTACCGAGCTGGCGCAACGTATTCGCGAGGGAAGCCAGGGGCGCTGGGGTGATTTGTCGCATCCAGCTATTGACTATCTCTCGCAGACCGACGCATCGATGCTGGCAGAATGGATTTTAAACGGCGCGCACTAAGCGCTTATTGCGGGCACATCGCTTCGGCCATGATGCGGCGACGGATGTCGGGATTACTCTCTTTCGACAACTGCTCCATTAGCACCGCCATCCGCTGACCTTGTTGTTTCATGGTCGGAATTTCTGACAAGGCGGGTGTTTCCGCCACGCTGATTTGAGGCTCGGGAGTGGGCTTGTCTTCTTTGTCTGAGGCCTGCGCCGTTAGGCTAGCGGCGAGCACCAGCGTGGCAATAATGACGTAGTTTGTTTTCATCGCTCTCACCTTCTTTCGTCAACTCATAATGATTATAGAAGCAAAATATCACCTGTATACACCATCAGTTTTTCCCTGAAAGATTGAGGTCTGTTCATTTGGATTAGTTTTCTGCAAGCCCGCGTCACTAAATACAGCTTTAGAAGTGATGTTTATTTCTCTTTAATAAATACATTAAACAGATCCTTATACGCTAGTTTGAGTCCGTTAATTAGCTAGGAAATCAAGATCAAATCCACTAAAATGAGTTTATGCAAATTAAGTCTTCCGCCCTAACTCAAGTACGCCGACGTAACGTTGCGAACGCCGTGGCGTCCGGGCGTATTGAGGGTATTGTTCCGACCAAAGAGTTAGAGCAAAATTTGAGCGACTACGTTTCAGGCAAAAAAAATATTACCGAATTGCTGGAAGAAACTAAACAACGCTATGTCACGCTACGACGCGGATGACACCTACTGCTACCCAGGTACTGACGTACTTCGAAACAAAGCAGAAATAATCGACGCAAAAGAATTAGATGCCTACGAGGGTGAGTTATCTACTCTGCGCTCAATTCAAATCTTGGAAAGTCCGGTACCCGGCAAGTTCGATTTGGAGCACCTACAACTCATTCATTTTTCGCTTTTTCAAGACGTCTATGAATGGGCTGGAAAAATTCGCACTGTAGATATTAGTCGAGGCCACAGCCGTTTCGCGAATGTTCGCTTTATTGAAAATTCTGCAACCATACTATTTGCTAAGCTAGCAAATGAAAATTGGCTAAAAGGATTGAGTGCAGAACTCTTATCTGCGCGCTTGGCTTATTACCTCTCAGAGATCAATGCCATCCATCCATTTCGAGAAGGCAATGGCCGTGTTCAACGACTCTTTATTTCACAATTAACCGAGGCTGCTGGATATCACCTCGATTATTCGGATTTAGAACAAGAACAAATTTACGATGCGATGGAATTAGCTTTTAATGGTGATGAATCTGCACTCGCTAAACTTATTTTCCAGAGGTTAATGAAAATAGAATCATCACCTGAGATTTAAACTCGCCTGATGGCCACATAACATGGTCGATAGTTCACCTTGTTTTTGTGCTTGTGAATAATTCATAAATGGTAAGAGCACAATTTCTGTCATCCGTAGTCTCATGAAACAGCGGCTGAATAATCACTTCAAACTAACGTTTTATCTGTGTCTGCTGACAGCCGCCGCAGTGGGACTTTTTTTGCGTGATGCGCCGTCCTCAGACAGTTTTTTGCCGTGGGCTTACCAAATCAGTATTGCAGGTTATTTTGGTACCCTGCTGCTCATTAGTAGTCTTCTGCTGTTACCGTTTAGTTTGTTCAGCAAGACACGTTGGCTAGTACCACTACTCGCTTGGGTCTGGCTGGTTTATCTGGCGATTGATCTGGTTGTTTTCAATCTGTACCGATTTCACCTTGATTGGCTGCTAGTCCGGATGTTTCTTCTGGATTTGCACGGTATGGGGATTCCCACCTTTGTATTAGGAGTGGCAGGCGGCGTAGCACTCTTGATGCTGGCAGGTGTGTTCTGGTTGTACGCATCAGCCCGGACGGGCTCAGTTAAACGACTGCCGATATTTATTCTTGGGCTGTTGCTAATGCCCGCCGGATTAGCCGCAAACTCAGTGATCAATATCTGGGCTGCCTACTTCAATCGCGAAGAAATTACGAGTTATCGACCTTATTTGCCGTTGTACTACCCTGTAGAGAAATCGGACAGCGCCAAAGCGATTAGCAATTGGTGGCCAGCGATGTTCCCGGCTCAAGCAGGCCAGGTTGAATTAACCTCTAAAACATCGAGCGGTCTAGTTCGATATCCACTGCAAGACCCTGCTTGCACACCCAAACCTAATCCACCGTCTATTTTATTCATCGTGCTGGAGAGCTGGCAGGCGGATAGCCTGAACGCTGAGGTCATGCCCAACCTAGATAAGGTTGCGCGGCATTCAACGCGCTTTGAAAAACATCTCTCGAGTGGTGCCGTGACTGTGCCCGGCCTATTTGGGTTGATGTATGGCTTACATCCTAATTATTTTGAATTGTTTAAATCCTCGCCGGGTCGTAATCCCAGTTTGTTTACTCAGAGCTTGCATCAATTAGGTTATGAAAGCCGTGTATTCACATCGAGTAATTTGGATGGATTCTCGCTTCGTAAATTATTTTTCCCGCATGTGCCAGAACAAAATTTCGTCACCAATCCATCTGATGAAAAAGTTGTAGCGAGTTATCTAGCAAGCGTAGATACAGCGTTGACTAAACCACGCTTTGATTTTCTTTTTTTGACGTCGTCACATTCTCCCTATACCTATCCACCTGACTACGCGCGATTTAAGCCACTGCCTGCCATAGAAGGCGGCTTTGCGATTAACAGACAAACCGATGCAGCGCCATATAAGAACGATTATCACAACAGCTTGTTTTATCTGGATGCGTTAGTTGGAAAAATATTGGCAGCAGCAAAAAAATCAGGTGCACTAGAAAACACCTGGGTCGTGATTACTGGCGATCATGCCGAAGAATTTAATGAGAATGGCATGGGTTATTGGGGGCATGGCAGTAATTTCAGTCGCTGGCAAATTCAAACGCCGCTGCTTGTGATGTCGCCCGGCCAGTTTGTCGCTAAGCAGGAAAAAAAATTATCGCTGCATCAGGATGTGGTTCCAACCTTGATGCAAGAAGCACTCGGTTGTGCTGCGCCAGTTAATTCGTATAGCAACGGAATGAATTTGTTTCAGCTGCCCGCGCAGCGGGGTACGATACTGTCGTCTTATATGACCCAAGCCTACTGGTTCGATGACATGATTTTTGATCGCACCACAAACAAAAAATATGACTGGGCTGATGTTAAAAAAGAGCGTTCGCTAGACAATGCAGAGGCGGTTCGATTACTGATTCAAGAAGAGCGGCGATTCTTATCAACAGGTAATTGATTAATTTTTGATAGATACAAGGCGTAAAAAAGCCACCCCGAAGGGTGGCTTTTTATTTATTGCAATTCTACTCAAGCTGGTACTAGACCAGCGAGAAATTAGAACGAGTGAGCAACACCAACTACGAAGTTGGTTGTAGCTGCTGCAGCTGAGTTGTTGAAGCTGAACGCGCCACGGTTTGCAAATGCTGCGTCTGCACCGCCAGTGCCACGACCGTACGAAGCGTATGTGAATGTACGCTTGGACAGGTCATATTTCAAGCCAACGCTAGTCAGTGTTTGCTCTGTTGCCAGATCGTTACGTGCATATTGCAGGTTTGTGCTCAATGCATCGCTCAACTGATAGCCCAAGCTTACGCTGGTGCTGCCGATTTTGTAGCCGCTGCCGTAGCCTTTAGTTTCGTCGTTGCTGAGGTAGTTAGCAGCAAGAGTCAACTGGCTTGACAAAGGCAGCGAAGCACTGATGCTGTAGCTGCTGTTGACGTTTTTACGAGTTTGGTAACCCAGGTTCACAGCAGCTGGGCCAACTGCGCCAGCCAATGTGTATGCCTGATAGGATTCTGTATCAGCTGCTGTCGACAGTGTGCCGTCTTTAGCGCCTGATTTAGTTGTAGTCATTGCGCTCAATGTGAAACCATTGATTGAAGGCGATGTATACAGAACTGAATTTGGGATGAAGAAACCATCGTAGCCAAAGTTTGTGCTGCCAGCCATGTTAACTGCTGCTGCGCCGTAGCCAGACAGAATCATACGGTTAACGAAGAATGCGCCGTTACCGACTGTGCCTGAAGCATTGGTGATGATGAATGGTGACAGTTGCAGACCGGCATTAACAGAACCGAAGTCGCCTGACAGACCAACAGTAGCCACACGTGTGAACAATGCGCCGAAGCCGCTAGCTTGTGCAGTTGCACCGCCAACACCACCGCTGGTTGCTGTACCGTTGTTCAAGCTCACGCCAGTTTCGAGTTGGAAGCTAGCTTTCATGCCGTTACCCAGGCTCTCACCGCCTTTGAAGCCGATGTGCGAAGGAGCAGTCCAGGAACCTGTACCGTCAAAATATGTACCTTTACCGCCGTTGCTATGACCGATAGCAGCATCAACTGCACCGTAAATAGTTACGCCATCTGCCAAAGCTGCTGTCGAAGCAACCAGAGCCAGCGCAGCCAATGCGACTTGAGTTTTTTTCATTATCTAATCTCCAAAGTGTTGTAATGCTAAAGTTTCGCTTTCACTGACCGAACGCAAAAGCGGGCATTCGCAGTGAAATTGATGCTCCAAGACCAACGGATCCAGAAGTCAGCATGCATTGAAGCAAAACTTGAGTGCTGTAGCAAAAGTAATTTATTGATTAATGAGTCTTTTGATAATTTTTCGTCTCCCCATTACAACAGTTTTTGAATAAATTATTACATTACTAACTTATGTCCATTGTTCGATCACCGATTGATTCGTTTATATGTGTTTTTGATAGTGCGCTCAGAGTCGTTAGCGGAGTCGCTGTGGCGCGTCGAGAAAGTCCATCGAGCAAGCTTGCTCAAACGAAGTTAAGTGAAGAAGAGCGCAAGCACAGCGCAGGTCTGATGCGCGTAAATCATGTTGGTGAAGTTTGTGCTCAAGCCTTATATGAAGCGCAGGCTTTTTTTGCGCGCGATGAGCTCACTCGCGAGCAATTTAAACAAGCGGGTGATGAAGAGTTAGATCATTTAGCGTGGACGGCTGAGCGTTTGCGTGAGCTGAATGCGCGTCCTAGCCTGCTCAATCCCTTGTGGTATGCCGGTGCATTCGCCATGGGTGCGGTTGCAGCGCGCACGGGCGATCAACATAGTTTAGGTTTTGTAGTTGAAACTGAGCGTCAAGTTGAGGCGCACTTAAACGGGCACTTGAGTGATTTGCCGGCACAAGACGTAAGATCGCGCGCAATAGTGATGCAAATGCGTGACGATGAAATTGAGCACGGTGCTGCAGCAAAAAAACTTGGTGCTGCTGAATTACCCGAACCGGTGCGAATCAGCATGCGCGCCGTATCGAAAGTAATGACGAGTACAGCGTATTACCTTTAATTTTTTGTGATTGAGTAATCAGTAAAGCGCATCACTCAATTAACTATTAGTTAATTTTTATAACGCTGGTGCAGCCTCTTGCAGGTCGTCAATTATCTCGAACGAGTGAGTCAGCTCTGCAGTCTTTTCCATCATGATCGAAGCAGAGCAGTATTTTTCGTGAGAGAGTTTGATAGCGCGTTCAACTAGATTCGCTTTTAAATTGCGTCCGCGCACAATGAAGTGAAAATGAATTTTGGTAAAGACCTTCGGGTCTTTTTCAGCGCGTTCGGATTTAAGAGTCACGTCACAGCCGCGTATGTCTTGACCGCTCTTACGCAGAATCACCACCACATCGTAGGCGGTACAACCGCCGGTACCCGCTAAAACTACTTCCATAGGGCGCGGTGCAAGATTACGACCGCCGCCGTCGGGCGCACCGTCCATGGTGACGAGGTGGCCGGAGCCGGTTTCTGCGACAAAGCTCATGCCGGACAAGCCGGTCCAACGTACGGTGCATTCCATGGTGCGATCTCTTGAAATTAGGTGATTCAAATTAGCGGCGAGCCCTAACAAGGCCCGAAAGACCGCTATTTTATTGGGAGTAGGCCAATTTAATGCGAAATTTCATATGGCTGCCAGCAGGTAGGCTGATTTATCAAAAAAGCATGTCAGTGCCGCTGGACCTCAGTCGCCGAGTTTATTTCGGAAAACCTGCGGCGATAAGTACCCAATCAATTGACGCCAAGTCATTGAAAACATTATAATCTTCGGTTCTCCAGTTTTGCTCAGGGAGAAAACACACAATAAGGTTGCGTCTGCGAACAGGGTGTTATTTCGCAGAACCACCATCAGAGCATTATTCTTTTTAGGATTCATCATGAAAACCTTTTCCGCTAAAGGACACGAAGTCCAGCGCGACTGGTTTGTGATTGACGCAACGGACAAAGTCCTCGGACGTGTCGCCAGCGAAGTGGCGCGCCGACTGCGTGGTAAACACAAGCCTGAGTTCACACCGCACGTTGATACGGGCGATTACATTGTTGTAGTCAATGCCGACAAACTACGTGTAACGGGCGCTAAGTCGCTCGACAAAAAGTATTTCCGTCATACCGGTTACCCAGGCGGTATTTACGAAACGAATTTCCGCGACATGCAAAGCAAGCACCCAGGTCGCGCGTTAGAGAAAGCTGTTAAGGGCATGCTGCCCAAAGGCCCACTCGGTTACGCGATGATCAAGAAGCTGAAGGTTTATGCCGATGGCAGCCACCCGCACAGCGCCCAGCAACCAACGGCACTCGAAATCTAAGGAATAGACATGATCGGTAACTACAACTACGGAACCGGCCGTCGCAAGAGTGCAGTGGCCCGCGTATTTATTAAAACTGGCAGCGGCAAAATCGTTGTCAATGGCAAAGCAGCGGCTGAGTATTTTTCGCGCGAGACAGGTCTGATGGTGATTCGTCAGCCGTTGGAACTCACGAACAATCTTGATCGCTTCGACATCATGGTGAATGTGCATGGTGGTGGTGAATCAGGTCAAGCGGGTGCCGTTCGTCACGGTATCACTCGTGCACTGATTGATTACGATGCAACGCTAAAGCCTGAGCTGTCAAAAGCTGGTTTCGTTACTCGTGATGCACGCGAAGTTGAACGTAAAAAAGTGGGTTTGCGCAAAGCTCGTCGCGCAAAGCAGTTCTCCAAGCGTTAAGCTTTCGCTTCAACTGCGAACAGAAGCCGTCGGGTTGGTGCCCGACGGTTTTTTTTCAACTTCATTTCAGCTGTATTTATTCATCTGGCGTCGCCGCAGCAGCAGCTACAAGGAGAGTGTGGATGATCAAGATTGGCATCGTAGGTGGTACCGGTTACACCGGCGTGGAATTGCTGCGTATTTTGGCCGCGCATCCACAGGCCGAGTTGGTAGCTATTACGTCGCGCAAAGAAGATGGCATGCCAGTAGCCGAGATGTTTCCCTCGCTACGCGGTCATGTTTCGCTGGCGTTTTCTGCGCCTGAAAAGGCACGGCTTGATCAATGCGATGTCGTTTTCTTTGCCACGCCTCATGGTGTGGCGATGGCGCAAGCACGCGAATTGCTCGCCGCGGGTGTGAAGGTGATTGATCTGGCTGCCGATTTTCGTTTGAAAGACACGGCAGTGTTTGAGCAGTGGTACGGCATGCCGCACGGCTGTCCAGATATTTTGGCTGAAGCCGTGTATGGCCTACCAGAGGTTAATCGTGACGCGATACGCGCCGCGCGTGTGATTGGTCTGCCAGGTTGTTATCCCACGTCTATGCAATTAGGTTTTGCTCCTTTGCTGACTCAGGGTAAGCCACTGATCAATGAATCATCCCTCATTGCTGATTGCAAATCGGGTGTGTCGGGTGCAGGTCGCAAAGCAGAAGTGCATGCGTTGTTAGCGGAGGCTTCAGATAATTTCAAAGCGTATGGTGTGAAAGGCCATCGTCATTTGCCTGAAACGATCCAAGGACTGCAAGCGATTGCAGGTCGTCCTATTGGTTTAACGTTTGTGCCGCATTTGGTGCCTATGATTCGTGGTATTCATTCAACGCTGTATGCAACGCTTTTGCCCGAGGCGCGCTCGTTAGATTTTCAGGCGCTGTATGAATCGCATTATCGTGATTCACCGTTTGTGGATGTTATGCCTGCTGGCAGCCATCCAGAAACGCGTTCGGTGCGTGCATCGAATATGCTGAGGCTGGCAGTGCATCGTCCCGGTGGCGGTGATTTGTTGGTGATCTTGGTGGTTGAAGACAACCTAGTCAAAGGTGCTGCTGGTCAGGGTGTGCAATGTATGAATCTGATGTTTGGTTTGGATGAAACAACCGGCTTGCGCCAAGTGCCGATACTGCCTTGATGGGTGCGAATTCCCAAAGTCCCTGCGGTTAAAGAGCCTATGCTCGACCGCGTAACTCAACTGTGGGCTGTGGGAGATGCATGTCAGGTAAATATTCGCTACGCTGTATTGATACCTTGATTGCTCAAGGATGCCGGATAGAAGGCGATGTAATTTTTGAGGGCGGTCTCAGGATAGATGGGCATGTCAAAGGACATGTCAAAGGTGAAATCAAATTAGACGCCACAGCGCCAGCTCACTTGGTGTTGGGCCGCTCAGGTCGGATTAGCGGCGGCGTGTGGGCTGATTATGTGCTGATTGATGGACTGGTCGAAGGCAATCTCCATATCACTGGCAGGGTTGAATTACTCTCTAGAGCGCGCATAATTGGAGATATTCATTACGAATCGCTGTGTTTGCAGCCTGGCGCGACCGTAACGGGTCTGCTGTGTCCGGATGTTGGTCATGTTGGTATTCCTTCACGCGAGGTTCCAGACGCGGTACAGGAATTAAAACTCGCCTGATGCAGTAGTACTTTTGGCTGAAACAGCTTTTGCCCCTTCGGCGCTCAACCTAGCCGAGGGCTATAATCCCAGAACTTTGTTTTACGATCGCAGGAGCATCACATGAACGCACCGACCGAAATGCCGTCACCGATTATTTTTAGTGAGAGTGCTGCCAATAAAGTGGCTCAACTCATTGAAGAAGAAGGTAACCCTGATTTGAAATTGCGCGTGTTTGTGCAGGGCGGGGGTTGCTCAGGTTTTCAGTACGGTTTCACCTTTGATGAAATCGTTAATGAAGACGACACCGCCATGATTAAAAATGGCGTACAACTGTTAGTCGATTCCATGAGCTACCAATATCTGGTGGGCGCGGAGATCGATTACAAAGATGATCTGGAAGGTGCGCAATTCGTGATTAAAAATCCGAATGCCACTACGACTTGCGGCTGCGGATCGTCATTCTCAGCGTAATTATTCGTTAGTTGTAAAAACAAAAAGCGCGGACTTCCGCGCTTTTTTATTGCCTGCAAAATTTTTTGGTTGTGCAGTTAGGCGGGATAAAGGGCGCCCAAAATACGATTTCCTTTTGCACCCGTTACTGACGGTAAATTGCCTGGTTTGCGCTCACAAAATTGTTTCGCCAGCCAGGCAAACGCAAGTGCCTCGACATGTGAGGGCGCTATACCCAACGCATCAGTGCTGCTTACCGATGCCGACAATTGTTTCTGCAGTGATTGCATGAGCTGGCTGTTATACGCACCACCACCACATACGTATACAGCATCGCAAGCTGGTGCATGGTGTTGAATCGCCTCTGCAATCGATGTTGTGGTGAGCGCAATCAGAGTCGCTTGTACATCTTCAGGGCGAAGCGAAGGAAATGATTTCACTTGTGACTCCAGCCATGTCAGATGAAATAAATCACGCCCCGTACTTTTAGGAGGAGGAGCAGAGAAAAAAGGCTCGCTCAACATATTGTTTAGTAATTCTTGGTTAACGCCGCCGCTCGCGGCCCATGCGCCATCTGCATCAAATGCTTTGCCTTGATGTGCGGTTATCCATGCATCCAATAAGACATTGCCGGGCCCAGTATCAAAACCACTCACGCCACCGTCAGCATTCAGCAGGCTAATGTTACTGATGCCACCAATGTTAACCACCACACGTGTGTGGCCCGTTTGACCAAACACGGCTTGATGGAATGCGGGTACGAGTGGAGCGCCCTGACCACCAGCTGCAATATCACGGCTACGAAAATCAGCAATCACATCAATACCCGTTAATTCAGCCAATAGTGCAGGGTGATTCAGTTGTCGCGTATATCCTTGACTAGGTAAGTGACGAATGGTTTGGCCATGCGCCCCTATTGCCGTTACCTGATCGCTTTTGATATTCGCTGATGCCAGTAACTCATGCACGCAATTCGCATACACGCGAGCCAACTGTTGAGCTGCCAGAGATTCGCGATGAATTTCATCCGCGCCTGATGATTGCAGCGCTAGCAGCGCTTGTTTTAATTCGGGAGTAAAGGGAAGGTAGGCGGCCGTCAAATCACCATCGAGTGCGGTGAGAACACCATCCACACCATCGAGGCTGGTGCCGGACATCAAGCCTATATAAAGAGGATTAGTTGACATCGGCATTGTCCGGCGATTGATGCCTCAGTAAAGCGCATCAATGAGTAATTAGTAAAGCGTAAATATCAACGCGAAAGTATCAATACGATATTAACGAGAGGCCAGCTGCGTCACATTAACAGACAAGAGTCGGAAGCGATGCTTCATGTCGGCTAGGTGAAGATGAAATTGTTGCAGATGTATACCGGCCAGTGATTGAACCTGTTGCATTGCTATGGATTTAGGATCGCGCGCATCATTATTAACGCGGAATTCGTAATGCAGATGAGGTCCAGTAGACCAACCGCTGGTACCAACATAACCAATGACATCGCCTTGCGCCACGCGAGCACCACGTTTTAGACCCGATGCAATATGACTCATGTGCGCATACGCAGTTGAATAGCTACCGCTATGCTTGATTACCACCATGTTTCCATAGCCGCCGTGGGGACCGGTGAAATCAATATGTCCATCGCCAGTAGCGCGAATCGGTGTTCCAACCGGCGCAGCGAAATCAATGCCTTTGTGCTGTTTCCACATGCCGGAAATCGGATGAACGCGCATCGCAAAGCCAGAGGTCACACGCGAGAATTGGAGCGGCGATTTAAGGAATTCTTTTTTCAGAGCTTTACCATCGGCATCAAAGTAGCCGCCTTGTCCCGCGTCTGCTTGATCGAACCAAATTGCCTGATGGGTTTTGCCGTCATTTAAAAATTCGACCGCGAGCACGCGACCAGAATGAATCGGTTCGCCGCCTTGCCACAGCGTCTCGAAGATCACTTGAAAACGATCGCCGCGGCGCAAGTCAGAGGCAAAGTCGATATCGGAAGAGAAGATCTCAACGATTTGCATCGCGATTGCATCGGGTACTTGTGCTGCATCGGTAGCAGCAAATAATGAGGAGCGAATTTCGCCTGAACGCATCTCAATGTGACGTTCAAGCTTGGCAGGTTCTTGGCGTGCAGTAAAACCATCGGCGGAACGCTGAATCACTAATCGTTTGATGTCATCGCGGTTGTCATTCAACAGCGTGCTGGCTGAGATGAGTTTTCCTTCAGCAGTGACTGTCGCCTGTATGCGGCGACCGGGTCGTAAATTGGCGAGTGAGCGCGCTTGTGTATCAGTACGGATGAATGAGCTGGCAGCGCGGTCCTCGACACCCAGTCGGTCTAGCAAGGCATCCAAGGTATCGCCGGGGCGAACCCGCTCTTCGGCAACAAACTGGTCGGCACTCGTCTGCAGGGATTGAATCTGGCTAGTAAGATCGGGAACGCCCAATTCTTCAACCAATAGCGTCACTGGCAGATCCGATGCATCAGGCGCCAATGGTGCAACGCCAGCAGCACCAAAGGCAATCAGCGATAGCATAGCGGCCGCTGTGAGCATCTTTTGTTTTGGGGTAGTGCGCAGCTTGGACCACAGCTGAAGCAACAAGTTGGAGAATTTGTCTGTCGGGCTCATTTGATACGCTAAAATCCGTCGTTTTTGGCCGTTTCCGGCGAATTCACGGAACAGTCAGAGCCCTTTGGGCGAAGCCCGCCATTATAGCAAACGCTAACCTTGGCAAAATAATTAAAAATTTATTAATAAAATGCAACTTCAACGACGTTTCAAGGTATGAATTCCCAGCCAACTGCAGTACCGACCACCCACGATGGCCACAAAACAGCGGCTCCTTCTTTGCCCATTTCTGATGCAGTGCGCAACGCGCTAGCGATCATTAAGCGCGGCGTTGATGAATTGCTGATCGAGTCAGAGTTCGCGCAAAAATTGGCGGCTTCTGAAAAAAGTGGAAAACCACTTCGCATCAAGCTTGGTCTAGATCCCACGGCGCCTGATTTGCATCTGGGTCACACGGTCGTCTTGAACAAGATGCGCCAATTGCAGGATTTGGGTCACACAGTGATTTTTCTGATTGGTGACTTTACGTCGATGATTGGTGATCCTTCGGGCCGCAACATCACGCGCCCACCGCTGACTCGCGAGCAAATTGAACAAAACGCCAAGACCTATTTCGCTCAAGCGAGTTTAGTGCTGGATCCTGAGCGTACTGAGATTCGTTATAACTCCGAATGGTGCGATCAACTCGGTGCTCGCGGCATGATAGAGCTCTCTTCGCGTTATACCGTTGCACGAATTTTGGAGCGTGAAGATTTTTCTAAGCGCTTTAAAGCAGGGACGCCTATTTCGGTGCATGAACTTTTGTATCCGCTGATGCAGGGATACGATTCGGTCGCGCTTAAATCAGATTTGGAAATCGGTGGCACTGATCAAAAATTTAATTTATTGGTCGGACGTGAACTGCAAAAAGATTACGGTCAACCACAGCAATGTATTTTGACGATGCCTTTGCTTGAGGGTTTGGACGGCGTTGAAAAAATGTCCAAATCAAAAGGTAATTACATTGGTATTACCGAGCCTGGTAACACCATGTTCGCTAAAGTGATGAGTATCTCGGATGTGATGATGTGGCGTTATTACGAGTTGCTGTCATTTCGACCGATGGCTGAGATTGAAAAATTTAAACAAGAGATTGAGGGCGGCCGCAATCCGCGTGATATCAAAGTCTTGTTGGCCCAAGAAATTGTGGAACGTTTTCATTCGCGACAAGCAGCCGAAGATGCCTTGGCAGATTTTGATCACCGTGCGCGTGGTGGTATTCCCGACGAGATCCCCGAAGTGGCCGTTAGTGGTGCGCCGCTTGGTATTGGTCAATTGCTAAAGCAAGCGAATTTATGTCCTTCCTCGTCCGAGGCTTTGCGTATGGTTGAGCAAGGCGGTGTACGTATGGATGGAGTGACGATCAGTGATAAAGGACTGAAAGTCGATGCAGGTAGCTTTGTGCTGCAAGTCGGTAAACGTAAATTTGCACGCGTGACATTGTCTTGATTGCTCTGTTACAGAGAGTCTCAGAAGCCTCGGTGCGAGTCGATGGTGAGTTGATTGGTCGTATCGACCAGGGCTTACTTATTTTTTTATGCGCTGAGCGCAATGACACAGAAAAAGAAGCCGACACTTTACTGGCTAAACTACTAGCCTATCGTGTGTTTTATGATGCCGACGGCAAAATGAATTTAAATGTGGCACAAGTGAACGGCGGCGTGCTGTTAGTGCCGCAATTTACGCTTGCCGCTGATACACGCTCTGGTACACGACCATCGTTTACTCCCGCAGCACCGCCTGCCGTAGCGCGTCAGTTGTTTGACTACGCCGTTGATCGTGCTCGCACCACGCATCCAGTCGTTGAGACTGGAAAATTTGGTGCGGATATGAAAGTAGCACTGATCAACGATGGCCCTGTCACTTTTTGGCTGCACGTACCACCCATTCATTTAGGCTAGCTATGGAAATTTTGTTGATACGTCACGGCGAAACAGATTGGAATCGTGCGCGTCGCATGCAAGGCCATATCGATATTCCGCTGAATAGTGAAGGGCAGCGTCAGGCTAAAGCGCTGGGCGCCGCATTGGCCTCAGAAAAACTCGATGCGATTTACACCAGTGATTTGCAGCGCGCCAAACTCACTGCGCAAGCCGTGGCTGATGTTCATCAGATGCCATTGATCATTGATGAGCAATTGCGTGAACGGTGCTATGGCGCGTTTGAAGGATTGATGTACAAAGAAGTCGCACAGCAATTTCCGCGAGAATTCGCGCATTGGCAAGCGCGTGATTTGCATGCTCGTTT
>JACCEE012554172.1_pt1 | contig 16068 bp, 12 predicted proteins | sample 7449931 | NCBI WGS metagenome assembly JACCEE01 (sample SAMN15323457, study PRJNA562643) | freshwater metagenome | isolation source: river surface water | place: USA:Blue River Watershed | collected 2017-08-19 | reverse complement strand
CGTACCCAACCCGCTTCATCAAATCCACCAGGTACACCTCCAACTCCGGAACCATCGCAACCGTGTCGTCATGCAACTCGTCCAGAGGCTCAATCAACGCAACGCCGAACAGCACTTTCCATAGCCGGTTCACAATCACCCGCGTGAAAAAGGGGTTCTCGCGTGAGGTCACCCAGTTCGCAAACGCCTCAAACCCATCGCCTCCCTCCGCCACCGGCGCAGTCGGTCCGAATGGCACCTCCGGACGCATCACCTCGAACGGCTTGCCATCCGATTCCTTAAAGTCGTGCGGCAACTTCAACAACGCATTTAGCCGGTGATTCATCCCCACCGGACTCAGCAACTGGCCCACACAGCCCTTCAAGACGTAGATGACCTTCGGATAATGAACGGCCGCAACCCGCTCACGGCGACGAGCCTCTGCTTCCACTCCGCCATCAACTGCAGCCGCCTTCTCCTGTTTAAACAGCCGCTCAATCTCGTTCTGCCGCTCACGAATCAGTTCCCTCGGAACATCAAATGCCTCATTCACCTGCTTGTTCCCGAAGGTGTACGCCGCTAGGCGGTAAAACTGCGTCTGCTTCCACTTATCAAATGGATGGTCGTGACACTGCGCGCACTCAATCCGTGTTCCGAGGAACACGCGCGCCGTCAACGCCATGTTGTCCAACGGCATATCGGGATCCCGCTGGTAATAACCAACCGCACCGGTTTCCCACGCAAATCCCTTCGCAGAAAGCATCTCGCGAACAAAGACGTCGTAGGGCTTGTTCGCCCGCAGACTCTCTCGAATGAACTGCCCGTAAGCCGCGGGAATCGTATTGGACGTGTTCACGAACCACGACTTGTAGCGAAGCACGTCCGCCCAGAGGTTGTAAAAGCGCGCGGTGTATCCCTCGGACTCCAGCAACGAGGCAACAAGCCGCGACCTTCGATTCTTTTCTCCGTTCCTCAGAAAAGTGATGGCCTCCTCAACCGTCGGAACGCGCCCCACCAAGTCAAGGTAGGCACGCCGCATAAACACCTCGTCAGAAGCGCTCGGCAACGCAGCAACCGCCTTGGAATCCCAGTGCCTCTGGAGCAGCGCATCAATCTTCGCAGCCTCACGAGTCACTTCGCCATCGTCCCCAAATCCCGCAAATGCAGCGAAAACTGCCAGACCGAACACGACGAACCTCAGCCCCTTTACCCACCCGTTTGATTCCTGCGTCATACGAACAACGACTTCAACGGCTTCCCTTTATCCGCTACGCGAAACGGACGCTGACTTGGCGACATCACCACCTGATCCAGTGGCACCCCCAGCGCGTAAGCAATGGTCGCGTTGAAGTCGGGGATACTCACTTCGTCCGATTCAATCTCCTCGCCCCGCGCGTCCGTACTTCCAAACACCGTTCCACCCCGAACACCGCCGCCGAACATCGCACAAGAGAACGCTTTAGGATAATGATCGCGCCCCAGATTCACATTAATGCGAGGCGTGCGACCAAACTCCGTCGCAACAACAACCAGCGTGTCCTGAATCATCCCCAAACGCTCCAAATCCCCGAGCAGCGCGGACAACGCGCGATCCACCTGAGCACACAAATCGGGAACCGCGGTGAAGTTGCCCGAATGCGTGTCCCACCCGTGCAACCCCACCTCCACAAACCGCACTCCCGTTTGCACCAATCGTCTCGCAAGGAGGCACCCCTGTCCAAACGCCTCCTTCCCATACGCTTCGCGCAACCGCACATCTTCTCGGGTTAAATCAAATGCCGAAATGTCCGCGCTCCGCATCATCCGATACGCGCCATCATAGGCGTCGCTATGCGCAGCCACACCCCGCTGCGATCCGAACAATCCCGAAAAATCCGCATCCAACTCGGCAGCCAATGCCATCCGTTTTTTCTGCACCACCTCCGTCACCCCCGGAGGCAGCGCAATATCCTTCAACCCCGCTTCAGGGTTATTGACGAATAGCGGCGAAAGACTTGGCGGAAAAAAGCCCGCACCCGGATGCCTGCTCGCATTCCCAATGTACACCGATGCCGGCAAACCCGGATTTCCCGGACCGTCAAAGTGCCCGAGCCACGCGCCCATCGAGGGATGCGCAATCGTTCCCCTTAACTGATAACTCGTGTGCATGAAGTAGTTTCCCTGCTCATGCGCCCCCTGCGTGGAAGTCAGTGATCGCACCACCGCCCCGTGCTTCATCCACTTGGCTACTCGCGGCAAATACTCGCCGAGAAACAAACCATCCACCGTTGTTGGAATCATCTTGGTCGGCCCCGCGACCTCCCCCTTTTTAGGATCCCACGTATCCACATGGCTCATCCCCCCGTCCATGTAGAGATAGATCACTCTCCGAACACGTCCGCCTTGCCGCATCGCCCCCGCTTCAACCACCTGCGCGCCCTGCAAGTCCAGTCCCGCAACCCATCGACTACCCAAGCCCACGCCTAAAAGCGCGCGGGCAATCCCTGCAACAAACCCACGCCGCTCGATTTCATCCCTCATTCGTCTCCAGTTCATATCAGTTGTTGGATTCAAAGCGCCTTCGGCGTCTTCCCAATCAACCGCGCATCACCACCAAAATCAACGCTCAGCGGCGTCGCTCATGCAATCGTCAGAGAAAAAACGGCACGTCCAGCGTCGTTGAAACACCCCACATCAGTTACAACCACAACCGCCACCGCCAATCCCCCCCCCTCCGGCAAACGCCTCTCGTGTAAACCAAACATGATCCATCATGACCTCCGACAAAGGATCGCGTCCCGGTTGCATGGTGTAATCCGCAAGACGCTGTCTTTGCCAAGGCTTCACGTTCACGCATGCAGACAAACTGGATGCGGCAAAAATGACCGCCAGAACTCGGCCCCCGATATGAAACAGTCCTCTCATCGCTCGGACAGTAGTTGTTTGATTTGACGTTCCAGCCCTACCTCATCCCCCGGAACGAATCCGTTGTGGACGAGTCTCACCTTACCTTTTCGATCAATCAAAAACGCGGTCGGCATTGTCTTCACATCCGCTGAAGCCACCAGCTTCTGCCGGACATCTCGAACAACCGAAAAGGTCGCTTTTGCTTTGCGGACGAAGCGTTCCATCTCCTCAATACCTTCGTCAACACTCACTGCGACAATAGTTAACCCCGCAACCGAATGCGCCTCATGCCAGCGTTGGAGCACAGGGAACGACGCTTTGCAGGGCGCACACCATGAAGCCCAAAAATCGAGATACAAAACACGCCCTTTCGTTACCGGAAGTTTTCCCTCCAATCCAAACCCTTCCAGAGGCGGCAACTCCTGACCCTCCCTCCAACCAGCCGAAAATGCCGTAGTAGGAAAAGAGAATCCCAACCACAACGGCGCGAACACTCGAATCATCTCTCGTCGTTTCATAATCATCATTTGCGAGTGCGATTTGCGGTCAGACGCACCGCATCCGCCACGTATCGACTGAACCCGCGAGTTTGCAAAATCTGTCCCGCATCCCAAAGGCACCCCTCCACACCCGTCACCCGCTCCAACGCCTCAAGGCCAGCTCTACCTCCGCGAATCATGGCCGCCGTTGAATGAATCCCTGCTTCCACACAGCGACGAGCAATCACAGAGACCGTCCGCGTCTTGTGCGAAACCGGACAACCCGTACGGCAATCAAGTAAATGCCCGTACCGATTACCCTTAAACACAAAGTTACGCCGATAATCTCCCGATGTCGCAACCGCCATCCCCGAAGAAATTCGAACTCCCTGATACGCGCTCCCGATGATTTCAGGATCCTCCAATCCGACATACCACCCCCCTCCCTCAGGCGAATCGCCATGCACGGCCACATCACCGCCAAAATCCACCAGCAACCTCGGTAATCCATGGTTCACTCCGATCTGGCGAACGGCATCTACCGCAAACTCCTTCCCGACCCCCCCAAAATCCATTCTCATCCCAGCTGGTAAAGCCACTCGCCCCGGTTCGCGCAAAACGCGTCCCCACCCCACATCAGCGAGCGCCGACTGAATTTCATGTTCCGTTGGCAATGCTTTCCGCTCCCGCTTCCAATCCCATAACTCACTCAATGGCAGCGAAGTCGCATCGAATGCGCCATCCGTCTGAAAGTGGGAATGACTGCAAAGATCCAGCATCATCTCAATGAGGGCATCTGTTTCCTGCCACCCCTTGCCCGCTCCGGCATTGATGACGCTCAACCGGCTATCCGGCACGTAACGCGAACAGTGCTGCTCAAACCGCCCCAGCCATCCCGCGACAACTGCGACAAATTCCTTCGCGACAGACAACCCTCCCGCTTCAAAAAAAAGTTGGCACGGGCTCCCCATCGCACGAAACGAGACTTGAAAAAAGCAATCCCCAACCCGCTGCAATACAGCCGCGGACAATGCCCTCATCTCCGTGTTCAGGATCTGCTCCATCGCCCTCAAAAATCGAGATGGACACCCACCGAAATCGTTGTTGCCGACGGAAACATCTCCTGAGGGGTCTTCCCGTCCAACCCCCGCGTGACGTATCGTTCCAAACCCACATCAAACGCCAACCGGTCTCGTACAGCGTACCAACGAGCCTGCATCCCCGCACTCAAGGTCTCCTCCGCTGCCAACCGATAGTCAGCCGAGGAATACCTCGGCGAACCGGAGAACTCCGTGTCGTAAAAGTTAGCTGCGGTCTGTCGGTAATAACGAATACCGGGACTCACAATCAACCTGCCATCCATAAACTTTTTATGAAGAGTCACTCGCACCGTGTGGGAATCGTTTCCCCAATCACTCACTCCGAAGCGATAAGTCGTCTCCACACTCGCTCCCAACCATGCCAAACGATGTGTCCACCTAGCCTGAAGCGTCTGCTCCGACCTCCGAGAAGGACGATTATCCCATCGAACCTCACTCAAATCATTTAACCAAAATCGTTTGTAAGGATCACTCAAATAGCCATTTCGCCACGTACAAGTGAGATTCAGACTCAGCAGGTCGTCCGGACCTAAAATCTGACTGACTCCCAACAGAGCCGCATGCGACCGCTTGGATGCATTCAAGTCCGATCCATTCGCACCCACCGTATCATCAGTAAAGCTATACCCTGCAACTACCTCCGTGTTTTTCTGATTGAACGAAATCGTGTCCTGAATGGAGTAGGCGTATGACAGATAGTCCGACTCCTGACTGTAAGCGATACCGGTGCGCAAAACGTGATCGCCGTACGCACGATTCACCCCCAGCGAAAATGCATTCCGCTCGTCTTTCAAATGAATCGTGTCAACCCGGCCATCCGCGGAAATAGAGAGAGGCAACCCTGTGGGCGAAGCGCCAGAAAGCGTGCTGTAGAGGTAGGTTCCATCGATTGAAACATTCTTCCCAGCCTCAACGCTGAAAAGCGAATGGACGGAATCCACCCTCATACGCCCCCTGCCCTCTTGATAATACTGATAACGCGTCTCGAACACGTCACCGGCCAAGGTCACCCGATCCGCTAGTACACGGAACGCGGCAGCGAAAACCATCGCTTTCCACGCGGACACACAAGTTCGATTCATGGCATCCACTCTAGCGGCCCGGCACCGTCATCTCCATGGTTCCCGAGACGCGTTCCGAAAGGTTTGTCTTACCGGCAACGGCATCCGACTTGGGTATGAGCGCGTAACCCTTAGCCACCAAATTCCCCCCCTGCGGCACTGCCAGTCCTGAGAACGTCGACGCCTTGATGGCCCCAGCCGACTGCCCTGAGACAGCGAATGTGCCCTTAACAATGCCGGTCTTCAGGTCGATTGTGCCAATTTTTACCGAGGCTGGATTCGAAACGAACCGCACACTATTGCTCGCTCCAGCTCCCGTGAAGATTGCATCCGCCGCCACGTCCACTGCCAATGTTTCCTCGATAAGAGCCAAGTGTACATTTGCTGCGCCACCCACTGAAGCCCCAGCTCCAAGAAACAGAGTTCCCTTTGGCTGAGCGACATAGTACCCTCCACCAACCTTCAGGGACAATGCGTCAAATCCCGCTGGGTACGCCACGACCGGCCCAGCCTTCGGGGCAACATCGGTGCCTTTACTCCAGACCAAACTGCCATCCACAAGCTTGCCCTCCGGTGATGATCCACCGGGCGGAACGGCAAGATTTCCAACCAAACTACCCTTGCCACCGTAGAGAGCACAAAACACCGGGATTTCCCCAGTGCCACTAATGAGTGTCGAAAGCGAGACCACCGTGCCATCTGCCAGCGAACCGGCAAGCGCCACAACCCCTCCCTTCTTCGATATCCCAACAGAACTCCAACCACTACCTCGAGGCTGCGTAAGCAGCCCTTCAATCGGCTCTAACGCAACATTGTAGACGCCAGCAATACCAGCCATTGATGCCCCTGGATCTGTCCATGAGCATCGCTTCATTTCGATAGGGACGCTGGATCCAGCTTTTGCAACCGTTCCCGAAAGAACTTCTCCATCATCGGAAAGAGCGAGCTGCACGACATCTCCTTTCGATGTCGCCCCCACAATACTTGCCTTTCCATCAGCAACTTGAAGTGAACCTTTAAACGTCGACGTTCCAGCAATCGAAACGATTTTTCCAGTGACAACGCCCGCGTTCGTGACGGCAACCTGCACCAACGCCCCTCTGCTTGAGTTCAGATCAGCGTTGGAAGTCTCAACCCCTGCATAGGAACTTGCGAGTGAACTAACCGTCGCTGCCGCCGACGTGATCTTTGTAAATCCACCCGCCAAAATCTCGCAATCGTACTTCGCCAAGGCCTCTCTAACGACCACGTGCAAAATAGGGTCTGTCGCGCCGGCAATAATAACTCCCCCTTTTCTCCACTGATAGGAGAGGCCCACCCCCGAAGCGTCAACACTCAGTGAAGCCACCGAGCCCACCGGCTTGGCTCCCCCCACTGGCTGAACGTTAATCACAGGAGCAGAAACGCCCGCCCACGATACCAACGCCGAGCGGCTAAAAACCGCATATTTTGAATTCGAGACCTTGCACTTGTAGGCACCTAACCCAGAACCGACACGGACACTCACCGTCAGAGTCCGGGTCTTTACTCCCGTGCTGACTCCGTCCTTGTACCACAAATAGCTCAAGGCGCCCCCCGCACTGTCGGCACGCACAGCGAGGGCAATCTCGCCTGGGCTCTGGACTTGCACATCCTGAGGCTGGGAGAGAATCTGCGGAGGTTGCACGGAAGACGAGGCAGCCGACAGAACTTGATACGCGGGAGTTGAAGAATCTCTTCTCAGTAAAAGACTACTCGCACTGGCAACGTCATTACCTGCAGACCGTGTTTGAATATCAGCCTGATAGTCTGAGATGCGCTGCGCTGCATCACCGCGGATGCGTATTCCTGCCCTCACTTCGGCCGTCAGAACAAAAATTAAAAAACAGAAGGAGAGAAAATCTCTCCGCCATTCGCTTGAGGGAGTGCGTGTCGATCGTGACGAGTGCATGGAAAAGAAACGCCGCATCAGCAAAACTTGGTCTCTAAAATGTCAACTGCGACAAAATATCACACACGACGCGGCTCGCTGATCCTCACTGCACTACTCGCCCCCCAACACCGCCTGAATCCTCGGCAACGCCATCTCGAACACCGCCTTGTGCCCCGCCGCAGTCGGATGAACCCCATCACACGTCTCAAACTCTATTTTTCCAAGATCCAACAAGTGCGTCCCTCGGTCCGCGCTCGACTGCCGATACGCCTCAAACGCCTCTGTCACTCTCGCGCGCGCTGCGCCGGATAGCGGTACCATCACAATCACTCGGGCAGCTTTCCCGACTCGTAACCTCACTTTTTCGAGCGACTCAACCACATCCTCCAACTGAGGCACTCCGTTCGTGCCGAGATTAATCAACACCACCTCCGGCCGAGGGTCTATCGCATCACCCTCAAAACGAACCAGTCCCGATGAATGCCGATCAACCAAAGTTTTCAGGTGCGCCACCTTCGCAAGCCCACCTTTCCAGTTGTACCCACCAAACGCCAACCGCGACTCTCGATACCCCAACGCCGTCGCCAGAAGGTATCCATACGACGCCCGCGCATCGTCAGACTCTGCCCACCGATCGTTGTGCGGACGTCCCTGCTTCGCTCCATAGGCAGCCCCATCCCCCGACATGATGGAGTCGCCGATGTTCCACCACACCCGATTTGGCTGCGGAACCGCCACTGCACGCGCGCCTTCGTCCACAAGGAAACCTCGGATGCGCAACGCATTCACCGGCACATCCCCATTCCAACGGTCCTCAAACGGCGACATTCCGCGAATAAACAAATCGATTTTTGGATCGGTGACTCCCTCCGTTAACAGTAACTCCATCCCACCCCGATCCACCTGCGCGGTACGCAGTTCTCCCCCATTCACCGTCCATCCCACAATGGGCATCCGCGAAGCCGGCAGTTTCTCTGACATTCCCTCCGCACCGAGACGAACCACCACGCGTCGAGTGCCTTGGAACTGAACGCTCAGCGATGCACCGCAAACCGTGGAGGCCATCGCCCCTTCGTGAAACATCCAGTTGTAAGGAGAAGCCCCAGATCGCACAGCACCGTCCGTCACCACAATTTCTGCGCTATGCCCAAACACCCAGGAAATCATCCACGCCATCCACAAACCAAACCTGATGCATCGTTTCATAAAGCCATCATGCGCAGGGTTTGTTCCCAGCACTCCCGACGTTTCACATCGATGAGTCGGTAAACGACGTTTTTGCTGAGGAGAAAACGAACTCCCTCTTCGCCAGAAAGATAGGAAAGTGGTGCTCACGAGAGGACTTGAACCTCCACGGGTCGCCCCATACGATTCTGAGTCGTACGCGTCTGCCATTCCGCCACGTGAGCGCGGGCTGTGTTTATCTTTCAAAGCCGTTCCGCATGCAATTCTGTTTTTGAGAACGCACCGGAAACCTCGAGGCGCCACCCTACTTCAACGTCTGGAGAAAAGCCTCGATGTCAGCCAACTCCTGCGCCGACAGCACCAACCCCATCGGCGGCATCGGCGACACTTTCAGGTACTCAAACCCCTGCGCCAAAACCGCATTGGGCTCGAGAAGACTCTGCTTGATGTATTGAGCGTCCTTCCGCCCCGCAATCCCATCGAGCGCCGGTCCCACATTGCTTCCCTGTCCTTTCAAGGCATGGCACAACACGCACGCAGCGGTCGGATGCTTCCAGAACAGCGCCTCACCTCGCTGAGCGTCTCCCGACACCACGCGCTCGTCATCAACAGGCGTCACTTCGCAAAGTTTCACATCATCGAAAATGGCCTCACCCTTCCCGACGAAAAGAATGTTCAAGCTCGCCTTGGACCCCTTGCTCGGCGAATAGGTCACGTCGACCTCCGTCCAATCGCTATTCTTCGTAACTTTCTCCGTTTCAAAGCGATTAATGTGGTCATTAAAACTCGCCTTACCAGACAGACCCTTCGTCTTAATCCATCCGGACAACCGGTACTCTGCCCCAGGCTTCAACTCCACATCCGCGAAGAAACTTGTATCCACTCCGTCTTTTGAAACGGCACGCAAGGCCGCCTTCCCAGAATGCGTTTTCCCCTCTCCAGAAACGACCTCCCAACGAACCGCTTCCCCGCGACTCGCCGGATTGTAATCACGTCGCCTCCAACCCTCGGGCAATCCATCCGAAGCCAGCGTTTCTAATCCACCGTTCGGAAGCAAGTTCGGTCCCTCCTTGTACGCTACCGCGCTATGCTTGCGGGCCAACACTTTACCCGCTTCCCGCAACCACTCATCCGACTTCACCACAGGGTCACTCACCAACTTGCGCACCAATACCTGCAACTCCGGTGTCGTCGAAAATTCCGCGAGCTTCACCATCGCCGCCAACCGGTTGTGCGGATCAACGTCAGCCAAAGATCCTGCCGCAAAAAACCGCTGCCGCGCCGTATCATCCGACCCGAGCGCACGCACCGCATTGCGCCGAACCACCGCATCCCCGGAACGCAACGCCGCAAGATGCGTATCGGCATCCAGAAGTCCCATTCCGTGCAATGTCCACATCGCGTGCACCGCCCCTAACCCTCCCTCAGACCGCTTCACCCGGTTAACCAACGCAGGCGCAGCACCTTTTCTTGCCCCCTCAACCATCAACCGTTGAGCCGTAAGACGCCAGAACTGGTTCCCATCGTCCAACGCCTCCACCAACGCGGCATCCGTCGCTCCCGCCAGTGTCGCAATCGCAGGCTTCTGTGCCTGATTCCACACCACGCGATAAATCCGCCCCCGCGAGTGATCGCGTAACGGGTTCTCATGCGCACCGCCAACACCCGTCTTCGCCGCATACCCTCCACGCTCAACCGAAGGCGTCGGATTGTGCTGAATGATAAAGTTTTGGAAATCCGCAATCCAAACCGCACCGTCCGGACCTACCTCTGCGTAAACCGGTGACGTCCACTCATCACTGCTCGCAAAAATGTTTTTCCCGTCCAAGGCCGTGTACCCAGCCCCCTTCTTCTGAACGTCCATCAAGGCCACCAACTTCATCGTCGGCTCACACACCAGCGCGTTGCCCCGCACACGCTCCGGCATATTCGTCGTCCCCACAAACCACGAACCCGCCGCCGCCGTGTACCCTCCCATCACGTCCACCTGACGAAAGTTCGGCGTCACCGCGTGCGCCTCGCCAATCACGTTAATTTTCGAAGCGGTCATCGCCTTCACCCCCTTCGGCACCACCGTCGCCGGAATGCCTCCATAGAAAATGGGTGCATTATTCGCCGTCCCACCAAACTGGTCACCCGCATCGTTAAAACTCTGAGCCCACGTGTTATTCGAAAACTGATGCAAAAACTCGAGCGCTGATCCGTCACGTCGGAATCGATACGATCCCATCCGAAAATCTAAATCCTGACCGCCAACTTTCCCGCGAAAGCCCGAGTACCCAACCGCGCCGTAAAGCCAGTTGTCCAAACCGTAATGCAGATTCCCAGCCTGCGCGTGCGTGTCACCAATCCCCCACATCCCCTCAAAAATCGTCTCCCGCACATCTGCTTTCCCATCCCCATCGGTGTCCTTCAAAAACAGGAAACTCGGCGGTTGCGCCACCACAACCCCGCCCGCAGTAAAAACCAACCCCGTGGGAATATTCAGCCCATCCGCAAAAACCGTGAACTTATCCGCTTTTCCATCTCCGTCCGTATCCTCACAGATTTTAATGGAGTCCGCACCTCGCCCATCCGCGCGCACCTCGTGCGGATAATCCCTCGTCTCAGCCACCCACAACCTCCCCCGCTCATCCCACGCGAACGCAATCGGTTTCGCAATGTCAGGCTCGCTTGCGAACAACTCTAGCCGCATATCTGCCGGCACCTGAATACGCTCCATCGCCCCCTTCGGAGAATACGGATGCTGAAAGGTCAACGGTTCCGCGCGCTTCTCGTAGTTCGCAACGTTTCCGTCCTTCTCGCGCCGCTCCGGTTCGCGCCCAGCCAAAAACTTTTCCCATGCCGCCTTTCTCTCCCCACTCACTGCCGCAAGCACTCGCACCTTCACCGCCTCCGGCCCGTCTTGCTCGCCAACAGGAATCGTCACTCGTTTCGCCCAAACCCCATCCTGAGGAGCATCCGTGGTCTCGACCGCACGTCGCAGCACAACGTCGTACAAGTCCAGTTGCGCTTCGGTGACACCATCGCGTGACGTCAGTTGATCGAAGTAAATTGCATCACGGCCCAGCTCGCGCATCGCGTGATGTAAGGGGCCGTTCTTGAGTTTCTCTTCTCCCGCCGCATCAAAGTACAAAACTCGCAGCGGCCCTGCTTTGGGAGCCGCCTGCACATTCGTGACTTTGGCCGCCAGTAACGAGGCCACCGAAACGGCGGCAATCCACGGGAATCGAGATGCGTTGTTCATAGGGAAAAAGAGACACGCAGCGAGCCCAAAGCCCTCGGACTGCCCTTCGTGTCTACTTCCATTCCAATCCCGAAACCGCATGTTCCGCTCGGACATTGTTTATGTGAAATCAGACAAGCCGCCAACCGCACACCGCGCCAGCAGCAGGACGTGACGAATACCCGTTGCCTCGCCCCGATTTTGCGATGCAACCACGCTCAGAACCCGATAGCACTATGCCATGATTCGACTCCTCTTCCTCGGCGACATCGTCGGCGAACCCGGGCGCAACGCCGTCATCCGCTCGCTCCCGCGATTTCGCGAACAGGAGGGCGTCGACTTCATCATCGTGAACGGTGAAAACGCCGCAGCCGGCCGAGGCATCACCCCCAAACTCACCATCGATCTTCTCCGCGCTGGAGCCGCCGTCATCACCACCGGCGATCACATTTGGGATCAGAAAGATATTATTCCCTACCTGCCCACCGAACCGCGCCTCCTGCGTCCGCTCAACTACCCCGCCGGAACCCCGGGGTTTGGCTCAATCGTGCTAGAAACGGCGAAAGGAAAGGTCGGAGTGATTAATGTTCAAGGGAGAACGTTCACCCAGCCTCCCCTCGAAAACCCCTTCATCGCCATGGATGCCGAGGTGAACCGAATCCGCCAAGAAACGTCCGTCATCTTCGTCGACATTCACGCCGAGACGACCAGTGAGAAAGTAGCCATGGCTCGTTTCCTCGACGGGCGTGTGTCCGCGGTTGTCGGCACACACACGCATACACAAACCGCTGATGAACAGATTTTTGCTGGAGGCACCGCTTTTCTGACCGACGCAGGGATGTGCGGACCGACCGAAGGCTGCCTCGGACGCGAAGCCGCTCCTGTCATTCAGCGTTTCCTCACGGCGATGCCTGCCATTTTTCCGATTGCGAAAGGCCCCGTTGGCCTGCACGGCGCAATCATTGACATCGACACTGAAACCGGAAAAGCAACGAGGATTGAACGTGTTGCACGCCGCTTCACCGAAACAGCTTAGCCGTTTTACCCCTTCTCCCCCCGACCATGAACGCACTCGCCACCCTGCTTGTTAAAGCACTGCCGCTTGCCGCCCTAACACTCCTCTCTCCTGCGACGCTCCTCGCCGAGTTTGCTCCCGGCGAGGTGGTTCGACTTCGCCGCGAGGAACCCCTGAAGTTCAAAGGGAAAGTCTATCAAACCGGCACCCGCGGACAGGAGTTTACCGTACTAAAAGTCAATGAATCCGAACGATCTGCATATGTCCCGTTCGTCACAGAAGACCGTCAACTCATTGCCGTGACTATCCCGGAAGCGGCGCTTGAAAAGTCGCCACGCATCGCTTGGGAAGATCTCGTGCTCGCAGCAGAAACTCTTCGTGCCGGAAAGGTCGACGAAGCAGCAAAGACCCTCGAGAAAATCAAACCTGAAACCGCCTCCGGAGACCTCGCTAAACGAATCAAAACCGAGCTCGCGAAGTTGGTGAGCGCGGGTCGTGATGCGCGGAAGCCAGGCGCGCTTCCGGCATATTCGGAGGCCTTTACTCGTTGGAAAACGATGGTGAAAGACGTGGCCGCTGACGGCTGTTTTGGCCTCGCGGTTGTGCTCGACGAAGCCGGCGAGGCGCTCACCGCCCGCGCCTTTGGAACCAAGCCTCCCGAGGCGTACCTCAAGCAGTTTCCCTCCATCGACAAAGCCGATCTCAGAACCAAGGCCACCAAATCAACCCTCGGTCTCGCCTTGGCTCGCCAGTTTTACGGACTCTCCAAACTTGCGGAAGCGATGCAGGCGGTTGACGAAGCTCTGCTAGTGGAGCCAGGCCGAGGAGACCTAAAAATTCTCGCATCCAGAATCCGAGAGGAAGGCGATGAGGTCGGGAAGAAAATCACGATGGTTCAACAACTTCGAACCGCTCGCGACTTTAGCCGAGCCTTGGATATCACCGCGCGCGCCGTCAAACTTGCCCCCTCAAACACTGAGCTCTCCGCGCTCAAAGATACGCTCACCAAAGAACTTGAGGGAGCCATCACTCCTGCCCCCGACGACCGCATGGCCAGCGCTTCAGGATCTGATATCAAACGCCTCACTGAAGGCTGGGAACTTTACAAAAACCGGTGCTTCGAGTGCCACGACCTCGACAACGTCGAAAAACGCACCGCGGATGGTTGGGCCGGCTACGTCCGCAAAATGGCGGGTAAGGCCAAACTCAAGGGCAACCAAGAATCGCTCATCTCCGAATACCTCGCGGCAGCGCGCAGCGATTTCTCCAAAAACGGTCCCCGTAAGTTTGATTAACGACAAGCCTTCCAAGATTCCCAAACCAAGCGCTCCCCCGTAGCCTCATCCACCATGGCACCATCGCAGGATCCACTCGTCATCGCTGGCCGCACCTTCTCCTCCCGACTCCTTCTCGGGACCGGAAAGTTTGCCTCAAACGAGACCATGGCCCACGCGCTCGAAGCCAGCGGGACCGAAATCGTCACCGTCGCACTCCGTCGGGCCGACCTCACCGGAAAACATGACCCGTTCGCCGACATCCTCGATCACATCGATCCGAAACGTTACCTTCTCCTTCCCAACACGAGCGGGGCAATGAACGCCAATGAGGCCGTCCGCCTCGCTCGCCTCGCCCGAGCCGCCGGCATTTCCGATTGGGTGAAGCTCGAAATCCATCCGGATCCTCGATACCTCCTTCCCGACCCCGTCGAAACATTCGAAGCCGCAAAGATTCTTGTCAAAGAAGGGTTTACGGTGCTTCCTTACATTAACGCGGACCCAGTCCTTGCTCGCCGTTTGGAGGATATTGGCACCGCCACCGTCATGCCGTTAGGCGCTCCAATCGGGAGCAATCGCGGCATCGAAACGCGTGCGCAAATCGAAATCATCCTCGAGCAGTGTTCCATCCCAGTCATCGTCGACGCGGGCATCGGCGCCCCGAGCCATGCAGCAGCCGCTCTCGAGCTCGGCGCACATGCCGTGTTGGTGAATACCGCCATCGCGGTGGCGGCAAACCCCATCGCAATGGCCGCCGCCTTCCGCGACGCCGTGCAAGCCGGACGCACCGCGTTCAATGTGGGTCTGGCGGCTCCATCAGCCACTGCAAGCGCCACAAGTCCCCTCGAGGCCTTTCTCGCAGCCGCAGCTCACTAGCCCTCACCCCACCGATCCCATGGCTCTTCTCAAAGTCACCGGCTTAAAAACGTACTTCCCCATCCGCACCGGAATCCTCCGCCAACACACCGACGATGTGCGCGCCGTCGATGACGTCTCGTTTACCGTAGAAAAAGGAAAAACCGTCGGCCTTGTCGGAGAGAGCGGGAGCGGTAAATCCACCATTGGAAAAACGCTGCTACGCCTCGTGCCTGCCACAGCGGGAAGCGTCCACTTCGACGGAACCGACATCACCAACATGCCCGAGAGCAGCTTCCGCCCTTTCCGCAAGCGGATGCAGATGATTTTTCAAGATCCCTTCGGTTCGCTCAACCCGCGTCACACTATCCGCCAAATCGTCGGCGAAGCTCTCGAGATTCATTTTCCTACCCTCTCCGCCAAGGACCGATCGAACAAAGTCGCTGCCCTCCTCGAAAAAGTGGGCCTCAAACCCGAGATGGCGTCCCGCTATCCCCACGAGTTTTCCGGAGGTCAACGGCAACGAATCGGCATCGCCCGCGCGTTAGCGGTCGAACCCGATTTCATCGTGTGCGACGAACCCGTCAGCGCGCTCGATGTCAGCGTCCAAGCCCAAATCGTGAACCTTCTCAAGGATCTCCAGCAACAACTCGGCTTGACCTACCTCTTTATTGCGCACGACCTCGCCGTCGTAGAGCACATGAGCGACCGCGTCTTGGTCATGCATCACGGCCGCATCGTGGAAGACGCAACCGCAGCCGAAATTTACGCAAATCCGCAGCACGACTATACGCGCAAGCTACTTGAGGCGGTGCCGAGGTTTGAGAACGCATGACGCCCGTAAGATGAGCCCTTTCCTTAGAAAGCTCCTCGGCATGAACTGGGTCATCGTGGCCCTCGTGACCACTCTCTCCTTGTTCGGCATCGTCGCAATCTACAGTGCCACTTATTTCCGCACGGGGGAGTACTGGGAAAAACAGGTCATTTGGACAGCACTCGGCCTCGTGGTATTTATCATGACTTCGGTCATCCACTACCGCTGGGTGAAAATCGCGGCAATCCCGCTCTTTCTCAGCAGCATCGTGCTCATAGCCCT
>JACCEE011410347.1_pt1 | contig 16074 bp, 12 predicted proteins | sample 7449931 | NCBI WGS metagenome assembly JACCEE01 (sample SAMN15323457, study PRJNA562643) | freshwater metagenome | isolation source: river surface water | place: USA:Blue River Watershed | collected 2017-08-19 | reverse complement strand
GCTCCACCTGATCCCCCTCTCGCTGATCCACGTGTTCCTGGATTTCTGCCGAAGCCGCAACTACCAGATCGACCAGGCCGTCCCGCTGGCTTCCACGCTCGCCTGGTGCGCCCGCTCCCTCCCCTTGCAGAAAGGCCAGTGGGGATTGGTCGCAGCGGAACTCGGATCCGCCACAACCATCGTCGTCGCCGATCCGGAAGGCCGCATGGCCCTGGTCCGCGAACTTTCCTTCGGTCTGGCCGAACCGGACGCGGCCGATCGGTTCTCCAAGGAACTGAACCGTTCCATCCTCTTCGCCAAGCAGCAGTTCGGCATCGGCGTCTCCGGAGTGTGGATCTCCGGAGTCTCGCTCCAGGACACCCCGAGCCTCCTGTCGAAATCCGTCGCGGACATCCAGATCTCGCCGCTGCCCGTGGCCGACCCTCCCGCGTTCTGGCTCCGCCCGCTGGTCGGGCTCGATCCCGACATCCACGACAACATGGTGCCTCGGTCGATGCGCCGGCTCAACGAGCACCGACGGCACCTGGAAACGATCTTCGTGGTGGTCCTGGCCGTGCACATGTTCCTGCTGGCGACCATTCTGGGGCTCAAGGCGTTGGGGGACGACACCCGTTCCGACATCTCCGATGCGCACGTCGCGGAAAGAACCGCGTCCCTCCACGAAGAGAAGAGCGCCCTGGAACGCCGCCTTCGGGAGATCTCCGAATTCGAGACGCAGGCTTCCGGCATCGCCGCCAGCAGCTGGGATCCGAAGCCTGGCTGGCTGCTGGGCTGGGTCGGCGCCAACCTCCCCGACGCGCTTCGCCTCGAGGCCCTGGTCGTCGATCGACCGGAGGATTCGACCTCCTGGCACGTCCGTCTGCAAGGAACCTCCCCGCGGGAAGCCGTGGCCGCCTCCCGATCCCTGCGCGAATTCCAGGAGCGGCTGGAACACGGCGCCCCCAGGTTGTCCATTTCCAGATCCTGGCAAGAGCAGTGGCACTCCAATCTGCGCAGCGGCGCGACCTGGGACAACGACACCCTGGGGAAACCGTTCGTGATCGAAGGAACGCTGCGATGAGATCCCTCTCCCAGAGAAAGCGCGGCTGGTTCGATTCGATCGTGTCCAATCCCGGTCGCCTGTGGTCGGCCCGTGCGGCGATCGCGCTGCTTCTGGCGGGAGCCGGCGCGGAAGCGTGGATCGCGAGCACGACGATGGTCGAACGCATCGGACGATCCCACGCGGAAATGGTGAAGTTCGTCTCTCTGGAGGATTCCGTCGAAGAACTGCGCAGGACGGCTTCCGTCGCCCACCTGGATTCGGCGCGCGACGCCGCGTTCCGGGGCGTGTTCGACGACTGGGACGCGCTCGCATCGTGGCTGGAATCGACGCGCGCCGGCGCGCTCCAGAAAGGCTGGGCGCTGGAATGGCAGCTGATCGACCCCGAGACGCCGCAACCCTTCGGCGACGTGCGCAGGCAGTTCGTGCGGCTCCACGCCTCCCTCCCGGAGGCGGACTTCGACGCGGCCCAGACCTTCCTGCGCGCGAGCGCCCAAGCCGACGCCAGGAAGACCTCGCTCGTGCGGATCGAAGGGATCGGCGACCGGGACGGCATCTCCGACCTCCACTGGACGCTCATGGTCTGGGTGCGGGTGCCTCGTGGCTGAGCCCGTCTGGAAACCCGTAGCGGCCGGCCTGCTCGTGGTCGCCGCATTGGCGATGATCGGACGGAATCTGATCGTCCCTCGCCTTGGCGAGGAAGGAATCTCCGCGATCGAACCATCGACGACGGAATCCGCGCCGGGATCGCCAGCGGAGGCGCCCCCGGCGATCGACTCCAGCCCCGGTGCGACGGTGCTCGCGGCCCCCGCACCGGCACCAGTCCCGGTCGCCGGCTCCACCGACACGTCCTTCCTGTCCGGCTGGATCGTCGATCCGGGAAGGGATCCCTTCGGAACGGATCCGCGACACGCATCCATCCCGAAAGCGCCGGTGCGCCGCGAGACGTCCCCGGGCGCTCCCGCCAAGGATCCCGCGACACGACACAAACTGACCGCGATCGCCTGGGGGCCGGGAAAGCTCGCCCTGGTCGACGGGATCCCCGTCGGGATCGGCGATTCCCTGCTGGGCGGCCGGGTCGTCGACATCCGCTCCGATCGGGTCGTCCTCCAACGAGGGACATCCGACACTCTCCTGCGATTCTGGGAAGGACGAAGACAATGAGCAGTCTGGCTCTCGCACTCCTGCTGTCGACCTGCGCCGCCGGCAAGATCGACACCGCGTCCAGGCGATGGACGGCGCACACCGATTCGGCTCCGCGGGACACCGTGGCCCGGTCGGGCGAGCGCGCCAAGGAACCCCTCTACAGCTTCCGGGCCAAGCAGGTCCCGCTTTCCCAGGCCTTGCAGCTGTTCGCCAAGGCCAACGACCTGTCCATCGAATCAGACGCCCCCGCGACGAATCCCGTCAGCGTGGATTTCCGCGACCTGCCTCTGGACCGGGCGCTGTCCTCGCTGCTGGGGCCCCACGGATTGGCGTGGGAACGCAACGGACGTTCGGTGAAGGTGCTCGGGGCCTCCGGCAGCAGATTGTTCAAGATCGACTACCTGCGGCTGCGCCGAGGGGGATCGGGCTCCAGCCAGGCGTCCATCTCCAGCGCCGGATCGGGCGAAGCCGGCCGCATGACGGTGAGCACGTCCGACGACCTCCTGTTCTGGGACGAACTCGAATCCCAGCTGGCCGAACTCCTGACGGAATCCGGCAAACTCGTGGCCAACCGGACCGCGGGCACGCTTTGGGTGAAGGACGCTCCGGCCAACCTCGCCGAGATCGACCGCTACCTCTCGAGCGTGACGGAGGCGGCGGGGCGGCAGGTCGAACTGACCGCGCGCATCTACGAGGTCGAACTCGACGACGACCACAGCCTTGGCGTCGACTGGAGCCGGATCCACGGAAGTTCGGATCTCGACCTGTCCTCGATCGGCGCCGGCACGACGGCGACCGTCGGGAACGTCGCCACGAAAAGCATCCAATCCGGAGCCTCGTTCAAACCGGCCACGCTGTCGGCCGATCTCTCGTTCGGCGGATCGCTGGACCTCGTCCTTTCCGCGCTGAAGGAACAAGGCGAAGTGGGGTCCGTGTCGCAACCCCGGATCGTGACGCTGAACAACCAGCCGGCCCTGATCAAGATCGGCACCGACATGCCGTATTTCGTGTCCACCGTGACAAACAACGGAACCGCGGGAACGACCATCGCCGAAGAGGTCAGGATCATCACGGTGGGCGTGGTCCTTTCCGTGACCCCGCAGATTTCGTCCGACGGCAGGATCCAGCTCGGAATCGAGCCATTGATTTCGAGCCTGGTCGGCACCGCGACCTCCCGGTACGGCTCGACCGCCCCCATCATCGACATGAAGCAGAGCTCCAGCATCGCGACGCTGCGCGACCGCGAAACGGTGCGGCTTTCCGGCCTGATCCAGGAATCGACCTCCAAGACCTCCCGGAAGGTTCCGCTCCTTGGCGACATCCCCCTCCTGGGAGCGTTCTTCCGCTGGAACTACGAGAAGACCAGCAACCGGGAGCTCGTCATCTTCGTGACTCCGCGGATCCTGGACTGAACCTGGACGCGTCCGCGCGTCCGCCGCGGATGGATGGCTATCTCCAACGCCTGCGCACGGCCTGCAAGGGCTTTTCCACGAACCGCTCCATCGTCCAGGCATACCCCAGGATCGCCACCACCGACAAGACGAGACCGGCGATGCGATCGGTGGTCGCCCGTTGGATGTTGAGCAGCACCACGAGGTGGACCAGGTAGACGGAATACGACAGTTCGCCAAGCCGCACGACGAAGCGGTGGTTCAGGACGGCGAACGCGGGATGTCGCGGGTATCGCATGGAACAGAAGAACAACGGCATCAACGCGACCCCCTGCAGCGTGAACTGCAGGACGGTCCTGAAGCCCATGTCCCTGACCAGGAACGAGATCGCAAGCATGACGATTCCGCCCAGCAGCCATGGACTCCGCAGCGGCGAGCCCGGTCCCGACGGCTGGTCGGAAGCGTTCCGTTTCCAGAGCGCCAGGACGCACCCGTACAGGATCGAATCGATGCGCGTGTCCGTCGCGTAGTACACGCGAGCGAAATCCACCTGCCGCGAAATCCAGAGGAACCCCCGCCACCCCAGCACCATCGCGCAGACGGCGAGCAGGAACCATGCGAGCCATCGGATCTTTCCCCAACGCTGGAAGGCGATCACGATCGCGGGGAACACCAGGTAGAAATGCTGTTCGACCGCCAGCGACCAGTAGACGCCCACCCCCGACGGGACGGAATCCGGCGGGTTGCCGGCCAGATGGTAGTAGTTGTGGTAATAGAGCAGGAGCGAAGCGAACCCGCCGAAATCCGTCCCTCCGGCGATCCAGCCCCGGTACGCGAGCAGGTACGACAGGACCAGGGTGATCAGGAGGGGAGGCGTCAGACGCAACAGGCGCCGCACGAAGAACTTCCCGGCGTCCAGCGTCCCCGAACAGGCGAGTTCGCCCAGCATGAGGGTCGTGATGAGGTAGCCGCTCAGGAAGAAGAAGAGCGTCACGGAAAACAGGGTCAGCGCCCCCGGAATCAACCCCGCGTGGCCGACCACCACCAGACCCGCCGCGACCGCGCGCCAGCCATCCAGGGACGGAATGTTCCGAGGAGCCTTCGCTCGCGCCCCCTCCGACTCGCCCGCCACAATCCCTCCCGTGTTCGGCGGCGATGCGCGCATCGCCGCGTTTGGATCGAGGACCAATCTAGCCTCGCCGGGATCGGCGATCGGATCGCACCGGTGCGCGCCACCGATCCGTCGGCACCGAAGACCTCCGCGATGCGTTTGCCGCATTCGCGGTTCCACGAATCCCCGATGGATTCACGGGAGCCACGAAGCTCATTTTTCGTTTTCCCGATCTGATCGGAACCAGCTCGGGAATGTATGGTTACTACCGAAATGAAATACGGAATATTTTCCGACATCCACGGCAACCTGGAGGCGTTGCAGGCCGTGATGTCCAAGATGGACGAACTCGGGGTGCAACGCCGAATCTGCCTCGGCGACGTGGTGGGATACGGCCCCAACCCCAACGAATGCGTGGAGCTCGTCCGCTCGCGCGCCGACATCTCCATCCTTGGAAACCACGACTCCGTGGCCCTGGGCTGGGAAGCGTCGGAAAGCTTCAACTTCTACGCCCGCCGCGCGATCGAATGGACCAGGGACGTCCTTTCTCCCGCGAGCCAGGACTTCCTCAAGAAGCTGCGCTACCTGGAGACCGAAGACGATCTCTGCTTCGTGCACGCCTCGCCCCACAGCCCGGCCGACTGGTATTACATCACCGACCTGGAAGACGCGGCCGACTCGTTCAATTTCTTCCGCGAGAAGATCTGCTTCATCGGGCACACCCATTTTCCCGTGATGGTGGTGCGCGAGAACGACCAGACCTTCCGCATCTGCGATTCTTACGCCTACCAGGCCCGCGAAGGCGAACGGTTGCTGGTGAACGACGGATCCGTCGGGCAGCCTCGCGACCGCAATCCGCAGGCCGGTTTCTGCGTCTACGACACCGAAACGGCTCTTGTCGAGATCCTCCGCGTCGACTACCCCGTGAAGGTCACGCAGGACAAGATGCGCGAGCTCGGGTTCGCCGACTTCCTGATCCACAGGCTGGAAGAAGGCAGGTAGATCCGTTCGTCCATCGAGCCGCGATGGACGAACCTACGGCAGCGGCGGCAATTCCTGTCGTGACGGAATCCGGAAGACCTTGGTCGGCTGGCTCGCGCCGGAGACCAGCTCGACTTCGGATTTCGCGATTCCGAGCCACCGGGCGAGGACTTCCGCGACCGCGCGGTTGGCCTTGCCGTCCTCCGGCGGCGCGGCGACCTGGATCTTGAGACGATCGCCCAGCACACCCGCGATCCGCGACCGCGAAGAACCCGGCACGGCCTTCACGCGGATCTCCCAACCGCCAGGCCCGGACTTCGCCCAGGTTTCGTTCACGCGCGCAGGGCGGCGATCGCGGCCGCGCGGTCGGCGGCGCCGAACACGGACGTCCCCGCAACGAGCGTGTCGGCGCCCGCGTCGCGCACGAGCCTGGACGTCTTCGCGTTGATGCCGCCGTCTACCTGGAGCCTCGTGGACAGATTCCGACGAGCGATCTCCTTGGCGAGCGCCTCCACGCGGCGCGGCGTGTCCTCGCGGAAGGACTGCCCGCCGAACCCCGCCCAGACGCTCATGACCAGCACCAGGTCCACGCGATCCAGGTAGGGGAACAATTCCTCGGGAGCGCGCCCGGGATTGATCACGAGTCCCACCTGGACGTTTTCCTTCCGCAGGCCGTCGATCACCGCGGGCGGATCCATCGCGGCTTCCAGGTGGAACGACACGAGGCCGGCTCCCGCCTTGGCGAACCGCTTCCCGTATTCGAGCGGATCCGACACCATGAGGTGGACGTCGTAGAACGCGGGAACAGCTTTGCCCAATCCTTCCAGTACGACCGGCCCCAGCGTGATGTTGGGCACGAAATGTCCGTCCATCACGTCGACATGCACCCATTCCGCGCCGCCCGCCAAAACGGAACGGACATCGTCGGCGAGCCGGGAAAAGTCTGCGGAAAGGATGGATGGAGCGATCGCTAGGCTGTTCATGACGCCGGGAAAGATAGGAGGATCGCGTCGGCCGGACGAGCCCGTCGGAGGCACGCTTCGCCTCCGACCTTCGCCCTCAGGGCGCGAAGCTCATGTTGTCGAGAAGGATCGGGCCCGCTCCGGCGTTGATGTTGAAGATCAACATCACCTTGAGATCGGGATACGTGGCGCCCTGCAAGGCGTTGGCGATGAGGGCGGGAAGAGGCAGGGAGTGCGGTGCCCACTGGTCCTTGGCCAACGGCGTGAGGTCGACGTATCCGACCATCTGGTTCCAGAAATTGCGCGAAGGACAGCTCATGTAGACCTGGAACTGCCCCACCCACCAAGGATTCGGCTGCTGGCTCGAAACCTTCATGGACCATTTGATCCTGCCGACCCCGCCGATGTCGGCCTGGGTGAGGGCCGCGCTTTCGAGGACCTTGTATCCGTTCGTCGTCACCGCCAGGGAGGATGCGCCCTCCACCTTGTCGGTGGACAACATCTTCATGTACCCCGCGTTGTCCCATGACGGCGGATTCCATGCCTCGAGCGATTCGAAACCCAGGATCGGATTCTGGACGGGCGGATCGACAGGTCTCCGAGGCCCGTACACCCACTGGCGCGTCCCCGATTCGACCGCGCCCGCATCCGGTCTGGTCCCCAGATACACCCAGTCCCCCTTGGTCCCGATGTCGATGGCCGGCGAACCCGGTCGCAACCCGTAGTTCTTGCGGGAAGGATCCATGAGCCAAGGATCGATTCCCGGCTCGAGGTTGGTGCTCCACAGCCCGCCGAGCGCAGCAAGATCCGACGTCCTGATTTGCTGGATTTCGGTCCGGGTTGGATCTTTCCAGATCCCCGGCTGGACCGACAGGACGTTGTTGGCGAACGACGTCCCCGAAAAACTCGAAATCGACCGGATGACGATCGAGTAGCGGTTGCCCGGAAGGAACGTGTTGTGCCAGATCTTGTTGTTCCCGAACACAGAGGAGGCGCCCTGCGCGAGAAGCCCCATCGCCGCTCCGCTCACGACGTTGTGGTGGACCTCGTTGCGTTGCGACCCTTCGTCGACGAAGATGCCGGATCCTTCCTTGTCCACGCCATCCACCAGATTGGAATCCACCACCACCTTGCCGTCGGGATGCTGGCAGATGCTGACACCGCTGCCGTACCACGACTGCAATCCGAGGTTGCGCAGATGGTTGCGACGCACGATCGCCCCATCGGTGAACCGGGTCATGAACGAAATCGCGTCGTGCCCGGAATTTTCCACCAGATTGGAACGGAAGATCGCGTTGCGTCCCTGGATGGTCACGGCTCCTTCGAACTGCCCGAACCTCGCGCCGTTGCGGACGATGGAGTTTTCCACCAGGATGCCGTCACCGGCCATGGCCAGGCAGCGCCCGTTGCAGCCTTCGATCTTGGAACGGAGCACCTTGGCGCCGTTCCTCACGACCAGGCCCGCCAGCTGCGTGTAGAGCTCCGTCCCCTCGCAGAAGCGAAGCAGGCCCGGTTCGAGGATGTCCAAGCTGTCGTAGACCACTCCGTAGGAACCCTGGTTGGCGATGGGCACCGCGCCTTCGAACCGCAACCCCTGGATCAGCGCATGGCTGGAGGAACCGAGCGTGAAAGCCACCGAGGACGTCTGGACGCGCACCTTCTCCACGTTGGGATTCGTGCCTGCCGGCATCCTGATCCAGAGCAGCCCCGACGGCTCGTCCCAAGCCCACTCCCAATCCTGGTCGATGAGCGCCTTGGCCCCTTCCAGGTAGAACGGCTTTCCGGCTTCCATCCAGTTCAGGCCGCCTTCGATGTTCACCTCCCCCGATCCGGAAGAAACGACACGCCGGGTTTCCGCGTTCAATCGGAGATAGGGATAGATGACGGCGCGAGCGCCCCGGAGATCACCCGCCGGGATCTGCGAATTGCGCAGCAAGGTCCGGTCGGAGCCGTTCTCGGTGAGGGCGGTGCGATGCGTTCCGTTGACATCCTGCGGCTGGAGATTGGGGAAGCAGGCTTCGGTCAGCGGCTTGGAATCCTTCCAGAGCTGGATCCCACGCTCGTAGTAATCCGGCGTATTGCGCTGGACCGCGAGCAACGTGAAGTAATCCAGCGCCGTACTCCAGAGGTTGTTCCCTCCATTGACCCAATTCGCGGGCTCGCTGCCCTGCCGGATGACGACGTTCTCCCCTTTCCGGGCGCGAACGACCACCGGATTGTCGGCGGTGCCGGAAGCGTTCAAGGCTCCGCCCGCCTGGTAGACGCCGCCTTTCCATTCGCAGACGTCACCAGGCTGCTTGACCATGGAAAGACACTGGCCGATGCTCTGGAAAGGCTGCGCGTCGGTTCCCGGGTTGGAATCCAATCCTTTGGTTGCATCGGCATAATAGGTGGATGCATACGACGAAGCACACGTCGCAGACACGGCAAGAATCAGCCAAGACTTCGACTTCGACATAAGGGAAGCACCTCCGGTGAATCCATCATACATAGCCGCTCTCGATTCGCAAGGGGCCCCACCTGGCGATTCCCGCCGAATGTGAACTCCGCTTGCGTCCATCTTCTTTCGCGACAATGCTTTACGAAGCGAGATCCATCTCCGACACAAGAAGAGCCGGAACGAAGCTCGAGTGGACTCCCGGACGGTAGCGATCGCCCAAGGCGCGCAGGCGCAAAAGCAGATCGAAGAAGTTTCCAGACAACGAGACCCGGTCGACAGGCGTCGAGCGTCCTTGCTCCACGAGGAACCCTTGGACACCGATGCTGACATCTCCGGAAACCGGATTGCATCCAGTGGAGCCTTCGAGTTTCACGACATGCAAGACCCGAGGATACCGGGAAAGCAGTTCTTCGGTTGAATTCCCGTTGGTCGCGTCGATTCGCAGATTGGCGAATCCCGCCGACACCTTGCCCGTGTAGCCCCGGGTGGCGTCTCCGGTCGGACTCCGACCTTCCCGGCGGGAAGTTTCCAGGTTGTGGAGGAAATCGCGAAGAATGCCGTCGTCCACGAGCCGACGCGCCCGCGTGGGGATTCCTTCGGCATCGAACAGCTTGGAACCGGCCATCCCTTTCAGTCTAGGCTGGGTGGAAAGATTGAATCCCTCCACGGCGATCCGTTCTCCGATCTTCCCCACCAGACGGGATTGCCCTTTCTGGACCGCGTCGGCCAGGAACGACCCGAGGAAGATCCCCAGGAATTGTCCGGACACCCGCTCGTCGAACAGGACCGGGATCGATCCCGAAGGGATGGGCGCCGCCCCCAGAAGCGACGTCGCGCGCGACACGGCCTCGCGGGCCATGTCGGAAGGCCGCAACGAAACAGGATCGCGCCAGGAGATCCCGTCCCAGCCCATCTTGTCGATACCCGCTTCGCGCGCCACGACGCCGACGCCGAACGACACCGACATCGATTCTCGCGCACCCCGGAAGCCGTTGGAATTGGCCAGTAGCATCCGGCCCTTCGACCTCGTCCCACCGAGGTGGGGCACGTTCGGGACGCGACGATCGGCCTCGCGCGCCGCGGCTTCCGCTTCGAGGCAGGCCTCGACCATGGCGTCGGGCGTCCATTCCCGGGCGTCGGGCGGCACGAGTCCCAAATCATCCTGGTCGCGTTCGAGCACGCCGGGCAATCCGATGTCGATGGGATCCGTGAAACGCGAAAGCGCCACGGCATCCTGGGCGCAGCGGTCCACGGCCTCGGCGGTCAGGCGTTCCGTGAAGGAATAGCCGGGACGCCCGTCGACCAGCACGCGCAACCCGATCCCCACGGAATCGGAACGCTCCAGATTCTTGACCGCGCTCTCGAAGACCTCCACCGAAAGGCTCTCCGATTCTTCGAACATCGCGTCGCAGGCGTGCGCGCCAGCCCGCTTCGCGGCGGCCAGGATGCGCTCCAAGGCTTCTTGCGAACCCAGCATCATGCTTTGCCTCCCACCAGGATCGGATCCACCAGGAGCGACGGCTGCCCCACGCAGACGGGCACCAGGCCCGACGACGCCCCGCAGGTGCCGGGGGCGAACTCGAGGTCCGATCCCACCATGCGGATGCGCGGCAGGATCTCGTGGCCCTTGCCGGTGAGCGTGGCGCCTCTGACAGGTTCCGTCGCCTTGCCCCCACGCACGAGATAACCTTCTTCGACGGCGAAATTGAACTCGCCGGTGGCGGGATTCACCGATCCCCCGCCCATCCGCACGGCCCACAATCCGTCGCCCATGGACGCGAGCATTTCCTCCACCGAGCTTTCGCCGGCGGCGATGAACGTGTTGCGCATGCGCGCCACCGGGGCGTAGCGGTAGTTCTCGCGCCGAGCGCTTCCCGAACGGGGCACTCCGCACTCTGCGGCGCCCACGCGATCGGAAAGGAACGCGCGCAGGACGCCGTTCTCGATGAGCACGGTGCGCCGCGTCGGCGAGCCTTCGTCGTCGACCGCGATGGATCCCCAGGCACCGGGGATCGTCCCGTCGTCGATCGCGGTCAGGCAGGGTTGGGCGATCGCTTCGCCGATGCGCCCCGCGAAGGGCGTGGCCTTGCGCCGCAGCGCTTCTGTCTCCAGCGGATGTCCGCAGGCCTCGTGGAAGATCACGCCGCCGAACCCGTTGCCGATCAGGACCGGCATCTCGCCCGCCGGCGCGGGGCAGGCCGACAACATGCGGACCGCGCGATCGGCCGCGACGGTGGACAATTTCCGGACATCCAGATCGGCGAGGCATTCCAGCCCGCGCCGCTGTCCCGGCGATTCGCTGCCTGTCTGGCGATGTCCTCCGTCTTCGGCCACCACCGCCACGGTCATGCGGGTCCAGACCCGTTCGTCGGCGACGTCCAACCCTTCGGAATTGAAGATCGCGATCCGGCTGTGGCGGTGCAGCACCGTGGCGCTCACCTGCGCGACCTTGGGCGAAACGGCCCGCGCCGTCTCGTCGGCGAGCCGGACGGCGTCCAAACGTCCGTCGAGCGCCGCGTCGTGCGGGTGCGAAACGCCCGCCAGATCGACTCCGTACCCTGCCTTGCCGCCGATCGGCGTACCGAGATCCAACCGGGATCCCGAACGCGGACGCGCTGTGGCGAGGTCCTCCACCAGCCGCGCGAGGGATTCGTCGTCTTCGCGGCTGGTGTGGCCGTAGAGCACCTGCGATCCGAAGATCATCCGCGCGCCGATGCCGAATTCCGTCCCAGCCGAAGCCGATTCGATCTTGCGATCGCGAAGCGCCAGCGAGGAGAAACGCGTTTCCTCGACGAACAGTTCGGCGAAATCGGCTCCGCGCGAACGAGCGAGGTCCAGGATCCGTGCGGCGCGCGAGGCGTCCATCAGGCGGCGCAGGCTCCGCAGCCGCCGGCTCCGCAGGCGGGCGCCGAACTGGGCGCGGAGGATTCGGCCTTCTCCGCCGCCTTGTAGCCGGAGGATCGGTTCTCGGTGATGTAGAATCCGTCGCCCTTGAAGACGAATCCGGCTCCGCCCGTGATCACCCGCTCCATGCGGTTGCCCGTGGCTTCGTTGACGATTTCCGGCGACTCCATCATGCCGTGGACGACTTCCTTGGTGTCTCCGGTGACGGGGTCGCGATAGATGTAGGTGGCCATGACGGAACCTCCATAGGTTGAATGGCTGGAAAACCCGTGTGCTCTAAAAATACAGGATTTTCAGCCAATTAGCACTCGCCGCGCTGGAGTGCTAGCGATTTCGTTCGCTCAAGGAGCGCACACACCTGACGATGGCATGTGAAGAAATCGGCAAATCGATCCTCCGCTCATCCTGAGGATGCACTGAAAGTGCCGTCTCGACTGCTACGGCATTACTGCTTCGGCAGGGCACCTATGGTGCCAAGGGTGGGTGGAGGATTGCCGCAGTCTCCATCTACTCGTCATTGCCCGATGTATCCAAATCGACCATCGAGCATTCCCCCCCGAAATCGGATCAGAAACCGTAGCCGACGTTGAAGGCGAGAATCGGACCCGATCCGGTCATCAAATCCAGGTTGTCGGACGCCTCGCTGGAGAGGTTTCCCCATTTCTTGGTCCAGCGATCCTCCTCGGGAGTCAGGCAGAACGACCAACCAGTGCTGACGGCGACCACCAGCCCATCCTGATTGCGCCATTCGTAGCCCACGATCGCGTTGGCGAACTGGAGATTTTCGATGACCACGTGCTGGTCGTAGCGATCCTCCTTGCCGTCATCGAGGTTCGCCGAATCGACACCTCCCGACCGCATCCACGCCGCTCCGACGAACGGCGAATTGAACGATTTCCAGAGGAAATAGCGAGCTCCGACGCCTCCGCGCATGCCGGCGGCGCTCCAACCACCGCCGATGTCCAGCGCGAGCTGCTGGACCGGATACCAGGTCAAACGCGCACCCACAAGGCTCGCCATGGAATTCACCCCGATCTCCATTCCCAGCACGATGGGAGAGGCCACACGGGGATTTGGGACCGGCGGCGGCGGAGTCGTGTCGAACTGGGTCTTGTCGCCCAACGCGTGGCTGGCGACAGCGAATGTCAAAACGAGGCAAAGGGTGTGGAGGAGTTTCATGCCGATAAAACTACCATGTCCTCCGGGTTCTCTGCCACCGGTTCGCGCCACCTCGCGCATTCCCGAAAAGAAAAACGCCCCCGGAGAAGGTTCTCCGGAGGCGTCGAGTCGATTTCCGTACCGACGTTATCCGTTCGACGGAGCTTGTCCGACGCGCATTTCCGCGCGGGGGATCTTCTTGGGATCTTCGCCCAGTTCGCCGCCGCGGTTTTTCACCCACCAGATGACGATCGGCGAAGAAATCGCGATGGAAGAATAGGTGCCCACGATGATGCCGAAGGTCAACGCGAGCGCGAAGTTCTTCAGGCTGTCGCCACCCAGGAACCACAGGATGATCGTCACGGCCAAGGTGGCGGGCATCGTCATGAGGGTACGGGACAATGTCTCGTTGATCGAGTTGTTCACGAGGATCTTGAAGTCTTCCTTGCGGTACTTGGAAGCGTTCTCGCGGATGCGGTCGAAGATCACGATCGTGTCGTTCAGCGAGTATCCCATCAGTGTCAGGAGGGCTGCGATCACCGCCATGTCGACTTCCAGATCGAGCACGATGAACAGTCCCAGCGTGATGATCGAGTCGTGCAACAGCGTGATCACGCTCGCGATACCGTAGCCCAAGCCATTACGGCCAAACCGGAACCACACGTAGAACACGATCACGATGAGCGAAAGCAGCGCAGCCTTGATCGCGTCCCACTTCAGTTCCTTGCCGACCTTCGGTCCCACCAGGTCGGTGGAGAGGATCTCGACCTTGGCTCCGACCTTGGTCAGGCTTTCGGAAACCTTCTTTTGCGCATCGGCGGTGAACAACTGCGCCTTGGCGCCTTCCAGGTCGACCGAGCGGAATCCGACCGAGTAGGTGTGTTCGTCGGCGGTTCCGAGCGTACGGACATTCACGCCTTCGAGTCCTGTCTTGCCGATTTCCGACGCGATCTCGTCGGTGGACATCTTGAGTCCGTCAGCCTTGACGGTCATCATGACGCCACCGGTGAAATCGATGCCCCAGTTGATGCCCAAGCGATGTTCCTTGCCCTTGGGGATCACCAACACGACCAGGATCGCGGCCATCACGATCGCCGAAGCGATGCCGATGACGCGCGTCTTGCCGAGAATATCGAACTTGGCCTTCTCGAAGAACATGATGGACTTGCCAATGGAAATCGAGGTGCGGTCCTTCGCGGCCAGCCAGAGGTCGAACACGATGCGCGTGAAGAACAACGCGGAGAACATGGACGCCGCGATACCGATCGTGAGCGTCAGACCGAAACCACGGATGGGACCGGTACCGAGCTTGTAGAGCACGAAGGCGGTGAGCACCGTCGTGATGTTCGAGTCGAAAATGGCGCTGAACGCGCGCTTGTAACCGGCATCGACCGCCGAGCGGATGGACCTTCCACCTCGGAGTTCTTCTCGGATGCGTTCGTAGATCAGCACGTTGGCGTCGACCGCCATGCCAACCGTGAGCACGATACCCGCGATGCCAGGCAGCGTCAGGGTGGCGTGGAAAATGGCCAGGATCGCGCCCAGGAACAGTACGTTCAGAACCAAGGCCGCATTGGCGAGCAAACCCGATCCCAGGTACTGCCAAGCCATGAACAGGAACACGACCATGGTGCCCAACGCGGCGGCCAGCATCCCCTGCTGGATGTTCTCGGCACCCAGCGCCGGACCGACCGAGCGCTCTTCGGCGATGTTCATGGGAGCCGGAAGCGCACCCGCACGCAGCACGATGGCCAACTGGCGGGCTTCTTCGATGCCTTCCAGCCCGGTGATGGACGCTTTGCCGCCAGCGATCCGACCTTGGATCACGGGAGCCGAAAACACCGCGCCATCGAGGACGATGGCCATCTGCTTGCCGATGTTCGCGCCGGTGATGCGGGCGAATTCCTTGGGTCCGCGACCCTTGAGGGTCAACTCGACCATCGCGGCACCGCCGCGCATGCCGCCCTGCTCGAAGCTGGGCATGGCGTCGGCCACGTAGTCACCCTTCATCTCGGCGCGGCGCTTGAGCACGTAAAGGACGCGAACAAGCTTGCCGTTGCCGACGTCCTGCGCCTTGCGGGCCCAGAGAAGATCGGTTTCCTGCGCCTTCATCACGTCCTGGGCCGCCGACTTGGCGAGAATGCGCTTGACCGCCTCGACGTTGTTCTCTTCGACGGCGATGGAGTTTCCGAACGGGAACAGGTAGGATACGAACGCGCGCTCGGAGTACTTCTGAGCGGGCTTGGCGCTGTCCTTGAGCGTGTCGATCTTGCCTTGTTCTGCGACGTCGCCACCGAACAGCGAGCGAGCCACGCGGGCTGCGCTGTCCTTCTTGGCGGAATCGGCCTTGGAAGAAGCCAGGCTGTCGGTCTTCTTGGTGGAATCGAGAGCGACCTTGGCGCTGTCGACGACCACAGCGGAATCCTTGGCGGCCTTGCGGCCTTCGGCCTTCGCCACGGCGGCGTCGATGCGCTCCAGGACAGACTTGATGTCGGCGGGTTCGCGCAACATCTTGAATTCGAGCTGGGCGGTGCTGGAGAGCAGGCCCTTGGCCTGTTCCGGCGCGACACCAGCAAGCTGGACCAGCAGGCGGCTGTCGCCTTGCTTGCGGATTTCCGGTTCCGACACGCCGAACTGGTCGATACGGTTCCGCACGACTTCCAGGGCGCGATCGGATGCGTCCTTGGCGGCGTCGGCATCGAGACCGCTCTTGTCGACTTCCAGGACCAAGTGCGTGCCGCCTTGCAGGTCGAGCCCCAGCTTGATCGCCTTGTCCGCAACCTTGGGGTTGTCCTGCGCGAACTTCTGCTTTTCTTCCAGGGTCATGCCCATGGTGCGGAAGGTGGGCCACAGCGCTCCGATGGAGAGCACGATGGCCGCCACCACGACGAGGATTCGGAACTGGATGTTCTGCTTCATTCGATGAGACCCGCGGTATTTGG
>JACCEE010217236.1_pt1 | contig 16080 bp, 16 predicted proteins | sample 7449931 | NCBI WGS metagenome assembly JACCEE01 (sample SAMN15323457, study PRJNA562643) | freshwater metagenome | isolation source: river surface water | place: USA:Blue River Watershed | collected 2017-08-19 | reverse complement strand
GGCCATTGACCTCGACTTAGGTGGAGCCAACCTCCACACTTGCTTGGGTGTGCCTATACCAGAAAAAACCCTCTCTGATTATCTCTCAAAGAAGGTTCCAACTTTAAGCCATTTGCTCACTCCAACTCCCATCACTAATCTTTCTATTATTAGTGGTGCTCAGGACGATGTGGGAATTGCCAACTTAAAGCAGATTCAAAAAACAAAAATCCTTTCAAGCATTGTTGATCTTGATGCCGATTTCATTCTACTCGATCTCGGAGCTGGAACATCTTTCAATACCCTCGACTTCTTCATTGCAGCCGACCAAGGTATTTTAACTGCTCTCCCAGAACCAACTTCTATTGAAAACACTTATCGCTTCATCAAGTCTGTGTATCACAGAAAACTTAAGATGGTGGAAGACCTTCTCGAAATCGGTCCTCTTATCGATCAAGCGATGAACGCAAAAATTCAAGCAAATGCAACACCTGCTGATTTAATTGCCCGTGTGATTGAACTTAATCCCAAAATGGGCCACAAACTCAGAATGGAAATTGCTCGCCTCAATCCCAAACTCGTAATTAACCAAGTTCGTACTCAAAGCGATATCGATATTGGCTTCTCAATGAAAATAATCTGTAAGAAGTATTTCGGTATCAACTTAGATTATGTGGGCTATCTCGATTACGATGCAACCGTTTGGCAAAGCGTGAAGAAGAGAAGACCTCTTCTTATGGAGTTCCCAAACTCCAGTCTCGTGAGCAACTTCGATCGCATCATTCACCGCCTGCTTAACATTGGCTAGTGAGGAAAAGACCATGGAAGAAACAAAACAAAAAAACTATTACGAAATTCTTGAAATCCCTGTGAACTCCTCTCCTGAGAGCATTCATCAAGGTTATGTTGCGGCCAAAAATGCTTATTCTGGTGACAGCCTTGCTCTCTACTCTCTTTTGAGTAAGGAAGAGTGCGACCATATCCTTTCCATGATTGACGAAGCTTATACAGTGCTTTCAGATCCTGAAAAAAGACGCATGTATGATCATGCCCGTGGTTTTAATATGGAAACAGCAGCTCCTCAACAAACCAACGTCAGATTCTCTGCTCCTCCTTCCTATAACAAGTCTTCTGCTTATATGACTCCAGCTGCCGAAGTATTTAGCTCACAGGCTCCAAGTGAGAACTCTTTGCAAAAGCTAGTGGCCAATAAGCGTTATGCTCTTCAGTTTACTGTGAATGCAGAAATGGAAAAGAAGATAGAGCAAACAACTGAATTCACCGGAGCTTCACTAAAGGAGATTCGTGAATATAAGAATGTCGATATTCTCCGCATGTCAGAGATGACAAAAGTTTCTAAAACCTATCTCACCGCTATTGAGGGTGATGATTTTGATAATCTTCCAGCGATTGTTTATGTCCGCGGCTTTATCTATCAATATGCCAAGTGCCTTAAACTCAATCCTGATCTTGTAGCGAGCTCTTACGTTTATCGTTTAAAGAAAGTTCGCGAAAAGAAATAAGACCTAGCTCAAAATGAGCGACGATCTTCTCCTTATTCAAGTGAGCGTTGAAGACCAGCTGCAATTTAAAAGACTGGATCAGTTTTTAGCAGCTCGTCTTCCTCACCTTAGTCGCAGTTTCATCAAAAAACTTTTTGAAGAAGACATGATACTTTTCGATGAGGAAAGTCCCACTCAAGGAAAACTCACTCTTTCCAAACTTCCTAAAACAGGAAGCCTAATTGCTGTCGATATTCCTCCCCCAATTCCTACAGAAGCCCAAGCTGAAAATCTTCCTTTGGACATCATTTATGAAGATGAACATCTTCTTTTTGTAAACAAAGCTGCAGGCATGGTGACTCACCCTGCCCCTGGAAACTACACCGGTACTCTGGTCAACGCTGTCCTCTACCACTGTAAAGATCTTAAAGGTATCGGTGGTGAACTACGTCCAGGTATTGTCCACCGACTTGATAAAGGGACCTCAGGCATCATGGTCGTAGCCAAATCAGCGAAATGCCATGAAGGTCTCATTGAGCTATTCTCGCGCCATGATATTGACCGCATCTATGAAGCGATTTTAATTGGTGGAAAGAACCTGCCCTCAGCTGGGCGCTTAGAAAGCACTATTGGTCGCTCTCCCACTCACAGACAAAAGATGGCGGCTAATGTAAAAAATGGCCGCAAGGCCGTGACTCATTATCATCTTTTAAAAAACTACGAGAAGTTTACTCATATGCAGTTTAAATTAGAAACTGGCCGTACCCATCAAATCAGAGTGCACGCCAGTCAACTGCTACACCACGCTTTACTTATGGATCCTCTCTACGGCAATCCAGCCGAACATCTTAAACGTCTAGGCGAAAAATATCTTCCCATTTTAAAAGACTATCCCCATCCTCTCCTTCATGCTCGTGTCCTCGGACTTGTTCACCCCATTACTGGTGAGAAACTACGCTTTGAAGTTGAGCCACCTCAAATTTTTAAACAAGTCTTGGAGCTTCAATGAGTTTATTACTTGAAAAAAAACTCCCTGTTGGATTCTTTTTAGTCTATGACGAAAAGCCCAATTTTCCAGTCCGTGGCGTTAAACAGGTGCATGGCAAAGAGGTCGTCGTCATCATTGATAAGAATCAATATACAGAAGATAAAGAAGCTGATGGACTCATGATGCTTCTCATGAACGACATGCCAGTTCTGTCTGTTCAAACAGCCGACTGTATGCCCATCGTTGTTCTAGGCAAACGAGGAAATGCTCTTCTTCATGCTGGCTGGCGTGGTCTTCAACAAGAAATTGCTTTACAAAAAAACATTGAAGTCCTTATGCCGTATTATTTTTTCGTTGGCCCTCATATCAATTCTTGCTGCTTTGAAGTCAAAGAAGATTTCAAAAAGAATTTCCCTCAATCACAACAATTTTTACAAAAAGAAGATAAACTCTACTTCTCATTAGTTAATGAACTTAAGGATCAACTGAAAAAGGTTTATCCAGAAGCCCAAGTTGAATCCTCATCAATATGCACCTGTTGTGATCAGGCTTTTCACAGCTTCCGTCGAGACGGCACAAATAAACGCAACTGGAATTTACTTCTCTGTTAGAGTAAATTGGTAAAAAAACACGGAGTGATTATGGATCAAAATAAGAATCTCACTTTGAGTGGAATGACTATTCCCCATTTCCTTTTATTCGTCGCCGCGCTGGCCATGTCTGCCCTATCTATCTACCTTTTTGTCTACGATGTACAAACAGTCTATCCTTTAGCTCAGCTAGGAACTCCAAGCTCGCTTTGCGAAAGTACAGGCTTTTTTAGTTGTGCTAAAGCCGTTTACTCTCCAGCAGCTTTTATTTTTGGTATCCCCATAGCCCTTGCTGGATTTCTCCTCGGCGTATTCCTTTTAATTGGAAGCATTTTTCCTTCTAAAAAATTCGAAGGCACAAACCACATCCTCGTTCTTCTGAACGCTCTTGGATGTTTTATACTCTTCCTTTATTCTCTTATAGCTTTAAAAGGTCTTTGTCCCTTTTGCACTCTCTTTTATATTGCATCTTGGTTAGCAGCTTTCCTCTTTTGGCGCTACAGTTCTGAAAGAAAAATCGATATCAAGGTTTTTGCTTCTTACGCCCTCGTTGGAGTGATTGCCATCGGAGCTTATCTTGCTTATATCAACGATAGAAAAGCTTCTATCCAACAAGCAGCTCAGCCACTTTTAAAACAGTTTTACTCTTACCCAGATCTTGGGAATCCAAATCCCGAATCTCCTTATAAAATTTTTAAATCAACTGAAAACTTTGCTGACGCTCCGATCCGCATCAGTATTTTTTCAGATTTCCAATGTCCCTTCTGCGGCAAACTTGGCAAGCAAATGCACGACACCATTCAACGTTATAAGGGAAAAATCAACGTTCAATACTATTACTACCCAATGGACAACGAATGTAACAGCGACATGCAAGGCCCTATGCATCCAGTGGCCTGCAAAGCAGCTTATCTTGCAGCTTGCGCTCCAGAGCGTTTTGCAGAGGTTCATGATAAACTTTTCGAAGTTGGCTCAGAGCTCACTGCTGATTATATCAACAACTATGCTAAAAATCTCAAAGTCGAAGCTTGCTTGAATGATCCAAAGACAAAAGAAAAAGTCATTGAATCCATCAACGTCGCACGCAACTTCCGCGTGAGCGCAACTCCAACAATGATCATCAATGGTGTAAAAATCGAAGGAATGCTTCCAGCTTTCCAAATGAATATCATTCTTGATGACATCATCAGCAAAGCAAAATAATAATGAGTCTTCAGTTTTTTGAAACCCACGCCCATCTTGATTATCTGAAGGAATTTCCCTTGGAGGAAATCCTTCAGAAATCTAAAGTGGCAGGGATACAAAAAATGATTACTGTTGCAGTAGAGCCAAGCAACCAAGACGAAGCCTTGGCCCTTGCTTCAAAATATGATGACATTTACTGCACTCAAGGGCTTCATCCCCATGAAGCAAAATTCTGGTCTCAAGACCTCGAGAAAAAAATTCGCCACAATATCAAGAATTCAAAAGTGGTGGCCATAGGAGAAATTGGCTTAGATTATCACTATGACAACTCTCCTCGCGAAGATCAGCGCAAAGCCTTCGAGGCTCAAATGCAAATCGTGGTCGATTCTGGTCTTCCTGTAGTGATTCATACAAGGGAAGCTGAAGAAGACACTGAAAGCATTTTGAAAAGCTTTCTGCCCCAAATGAAAAAAGCAGGAGTCATTCATTGTTATACATCCAATGAAAAACTTGCTCGCTTTGCCCTAGATAACAATTTTTCTTTGGGCTTTAATGGCATTGTTACATTTAAAGCTGCTGAAAATGTCCGAGACATTCTTCGCCTCACTCCAGCAGATAGGATTCTTTTAGAAACAGACTGCCCATTCTTGGCCCCTATTCCTTTCAGGGGCAGAGAAAATCATCCCTTCTATCTTCCCTATATCGCAAAAAAAATTGCTGAAGTAAAAGGACTGTCTCTTGAAGAACTCGCCCCTATTCTTTGGAAGAATTCCTGCCACCTTTTCCTGAGCTGATCCTCTGGCATTTTAAATAATCTCAGCTACTTAACACCGTAAAAAGCCAAGTTTTTCACTGAAGTTTTTCCCTCAAAATTCCGAAAAGAAGTCATGGACCAGTTAGAAATGACTTCAAAAATAAAATCTGAACTTTTAAAAAAGAGAACCTACGCATTCTCGTTAGATATGGCTTTAATCTTACTTCTTAATAAGGCCATAACACTTTCCTATACTAATTTTTTAAGAACAGTATTCTATCAACTGGCACCGCAGACTCAGACGAAAGTCCTACTTAGCTACAGTTACGTCACACTTTCAACTCTATGGATTGTGTTCTGGGCTTATTTTGTTCTTTCCTACTATTTAGGCCAAGGCAAAACGCCTGGAAAGCTTATTTTTGAAATTCAGACTTTCTCTAAAAAAACAAGTGACGGCCTCACACTGACTGAAAGTCTTGTTCGTACGATGGGACACTTTGTTTGTATGATTACAGGCCTCTTCCTCTTTGCTCTTCCCTATCTACGCAAAGATCAAAAAAGCCTTGCTGATATCATTTCTGACACTTGGGTGGATAACGAAACTGAAGATGCTCAGCTTGCTCCAGTTATTGAGCTCCACAAAACTCAAACAGAAGAAAACAAAGCCGCTTAATCTTTTTTCTTTTCTAAATTTTCATCTTCATCAAGAAAATTTTCTTCTTCAAGAACATTTGAGCGTGCCCTGTCTTCCAAAGTAAAAATCCAAGTTTTTTCTTTTTTAAAATCAATTTCTTTGAAAGCCTGATAATCAGCACCTTGCTCATTTTTATTTTGCTGTAATTTCTCAATAAGGCGCTTAAGTTCAAAGACTCGTGTTTTCTCTTTTTCTAATTCAATTTCATTATGAGTGATAAGGTCTGTAGTTATTTCATTTTCTTTTTTAAAACTTAAAGGAGTTTGACTAAAGTCTTTATCGTTGAATGGGTTTGTGCTTGGATGACGTTGCCTGTAAGCATGCTTTAAAAGGGTCTGGGCTTTATATAACAAGCTCATATCATGAATCATGATGCGAAAAATCTTTTGATAATTATCTTCTAAACGGGCTTCGAAAGAACGAATTTGTTTAAAAAGTTTTTCATCAGTTGTTTTAGAAATTTTAGAAGAGTAGTCAAATAAGCGAGGATCAGTATAATCGTCCAAAATACTGAGAAGTTCAGAAAACTTTTCTTTATACTTATCAATGATCTGCTTTTCTCTTGCTTGGGACACAAACCCTCCAAACGATTGCGGTATTTTAGCTTTGAAAATAGTGACTAGTAGTCCACCAAAATCATAATATCATGCCGCAATTGCTCGTTGTTTTTTTTCACGTATTTACACAACGTTTCAAAGCAAAAAAAAGCCCTCTTTTGAGGGCTTTTTTCTACCTGATATTTATTTTTTTACCCAATCAAAATGAAGCTCTTCAAGTTGAGCTTTAGAAGGCTCTGAAGGAGCTCCACTCATCAGGTCACTTGCAGAAGCTGTCTTAGGGAAAGCGATGACATCACGAATGTTGTTTGTTCCCGCAAGAAGCATGATCATGCGGTCAAGACCGAAAGCCAAACCAGCATGAGGAGGGACACCATAACGAAGGGCCTCAATGAAGAAACCAAACTGGCGCTTAATATCTTCTTCTGTAAGTCCAAGAACTTTAAACATTTGTGACTGAACATCAGAATTATAAATACGAACAGAACCACCACCGAGCTCATACCCGTTACAAACAAGGTCATAGGCATCAGCTAAAACATGCTTGAGTTTCTCTGGATCTCCACTCATAAAATCATCCATACATTCTGGCTTTGGAGAAGTGAAAGGATGGTGACGAGCAGCGAAGCGTCTTTCTTTTTCATCCCATTCAAGAAGAGGGAAATCATAAACCCAAAGGAAGTGATAACCTTCAACGAGAAGATTAAACTTCTGACCTAAGAATCTTCTGACAGCGTCAGCACAAGCGTGAACCACATCATGATTTTGGTCAGCGACAAAAAGCCACATCCCTTCCCCTTTGCCTTCACCAAGTTTTTCACTTCTATCATCGAGAGAAGCATGAATAGAGTCGTTGATAAACTTTGAAATACCACCAGAGCGCTCAGTGCCTTCAAACTTAAAGGTGGCAACACCTTTACCACCATAAGGCTTCACTATTTCCGGAAGGGCATCGATATCTTTACGGGTAAGTGAACCTATCGCCTTAGGAAGGAACATGGCCTTCACCAAGCCACCGGACTTCGCTACTGAAGCAAAAGTTCCAAATTCAGAATCACGGAATAAATCCGTCACATTCATCTGCTTAAGACCGAAACGTATATCTGGCTTATCAGAGCCATAGAGCTCCATGGCCTTATCAAAACTCATGCGAAGAAGTTCAAAGTCTTCTGGAAGAGCGAAAACATTTTTAATAAGTTTCGTCACTAAGTTGCGAACATACTCTTGAGTGGCAAAAGAAACTTCAATGTCGATTTGGCTAAATTCTGGCTGACGGTCAGCACGCAAGTCTTCATCGCGAAAACAACGGCAGATTTGAAAATACTTGTCAGTTCCACCGATCATAAGAAGCTGCTTTAACGTCTGAGGAGACTGAGGAAGAGCATAAACCTTATTAGGCTGTACACGTGAAGGAACGATATAGTCACGAGCACCTTCAGGAGTAGATTTATAAAGAATAGGAGTTTCAACTTCAATAAAGCCTTCTTCACTCATCACAGAGCGTACTTTCGTTGTCGTGCGTGAGCGAAGAGCAAGAATATCTTGAAGACGCTTAGTTCTTAAATCAAGATAACGATACTTGAGTTTAAGATCTTCGGTAGATTCCACCATGGCATTAGGGAGAAAAGGAATATTGTCTTTATCAGCAGTGGAAAGCACTTCGAGTTCATCAACGGCCACTTCAATCTGCCCAGTGAGCATTTCATTATTGAGAGCTTCTTTAGGACGTCCAGCAACCTTCCCCTTCACCTTAATAACAGTCTCAAGAGAAAGCTTTTTAAGATTCTCTAAATCACCCTTGTAGTTCGTAAAATTAAGCTGAGTGATACCGTATTTATCGCGCAAATCGACAAAATGAAGTCCACCGAGGTCGCGATTTTTATTAATCCAACCACAAAGAGTAACTGCGCTTCCAACATCTTCACTACGAAGTTCGCCACAGTGATGAGTTCTTAAAAGTCCTTTGAGTGTTCCCATTGACCATCTCTCCTAAGAAATGTTTTAACTATGAGTATGAAATTTATAACTCAAAAGCCCGCAAACCTCATTAAAAATCTCTGTCTTGCAATAAGCCTTGTCCTCTTAAGCCCATATACATGGGGCGATGCAAGTAATCTTAAAAAGCTCAAAACAGGCACACTAACCCTAGCTTCAGGCAAGACCGTAAAATTACGTTACGCTATCAGTGACGAAGAGCAGCTCAAAGGCTTAAGTGGTGTTATGCCTGATGAATTTGCCGACGATGAGGGTCTACTTTTCTATTATAAAAGTGATGGCCCCAAACGTTTCTGGATGCCTGACACTTATTTCAATCTAGATATTTTCTTTATCGACGCCAAGGGCAAAGTCAAGCAAGTGGCCAGAGACGTTCTTTCTCATCCTGGGTACAACGAAACTCTTATTCCCATCGCAAGAACCGATTCTGTCATCTGTAGACATGTGCTGGAAATGAAGGCGACCTCGCCCCTATCAAAAAGTATCAAAATGGGGGATATACTTAAATGGACTTCTCTTTCTTCGAATCGCTAAAAAGAACAAGATACTCATCAGAAGCAATGAAGCCTAAGTTATCGCGTACAAGTTTCTTTTGATAAGCTGCATTTTTCTCAATGAGTTCAATTTCCTTGCTTAAAGCAACATTTTCTTCCTGAGTTTGAGTTAACTCAGCTTGCTTTGCTGAAAGTAAAGAAGCCTTTTTGATATTATCGACAATACCACCGCCAGCAAAAGTCAGACGAAGGACAAGAAAAAGACAGAAAGCCCAACCAAAATACACCAAACCTTTGCTGAATTTTGTTTCCTCTCCCATTGAGAAAGAGACTGAAGAAGACTTCTTCTTTTCTTTTTTAATGTAATTGATTTTTGCTGGAGCCTTTTTCTGAGGCTTACGAATCACTGGTTCTTCTATTTCTTCTTCATCATCAATTTCAGGGATCATTTCTTCTTCGTAAACACGAAGAGTTCTTTTGGTTTTTTCTTCGGCTCTTTCACGAGCTTGATGAGCAATTTCACGATTAGCAAGGCGCTTTGCTCTCATGACCTCAGGCAGGTCAAAAGTGGCGCTGGCCAAATCACTGGCTTCGCCTCCCCCTAAATCCACGGCCTTCTTGCCTACTGGCTTGGGTCTATTGCGCTCAAGGGTGCGCTTAAGTCTATCGTTTACTGTTTCGTTACGAAACTGAACTGCATTGTCCAAACTGACATCCTGTCGGTTAAAGACGCTTCATCCTGAAACGTGTATATAAAAATTGTAACAATGCCTCAAACTTGAGACCAGTGATCAAATCTTTCCTAGTTAAAACAATTACTGATAAATTTCGTCGGACTTTATATTGAGGCTGTTCTCAATCTTTAGCCAAAAATGACGAACTGAAGCCAGTTCATTAAGGTAGCAGCTGATCGTTTTTAAGTGAGGAAGATCAGCAAATTCATCGAGGTTAAACTCATTTTTCCCTTTTAAAAAGACATTCTTAAAAAACTCAAAAAAGGTCTTATCTGAATTAGGGTCAGTCTCAAGGGAGAAAACTTTCTCTGTACAAGAAAACTCTACGATAGGAAAAAGAAAGCGGAAAAACTCAACAGCATGAGGCATAAGAGTCGTTGCCACCTTGCTATCCCCTATCGGACCAAGCTTAATAGGTCTTTCAGCTCCAGAAGCTGCATAGGACTTGAAATAGACCTTAAAGGACTTTTCATCATGCTCCATAAACCAGCTAAAGCCTGGATCACTTAGATTGAACATAAGGTCTTCATGAAAAGGAAAACGACGATTAAAAATCTGATCATAGATACTTTGAGCAATCTCAATAGAAGGACACTCAAAATAGGCATGGCTTTTCAGATTCTCGTTGCTTCTTAAATCATCACGTATAGAACAAGAAGGCATGCCTCGCACACAGAAGGTGCTACGGCTTTGATCAATCACATAAATCAAGCCAGGCCTATCAGGATACTCGAATTTTCCAGAAAGAAGGTCATCAAACTGGTCTTGATTTTCAAAATCAAAATGGAATTGTCCCCTTAAAGAGTGATTAAGCTCTAAAGTTTCTTTGGCCAATGAATTATAATCGAGGCCCATCAATTCCATGTTTCCCAGTCCCCTTAATGAGATGCATAAAAGATATTTGACACTAAAAATAGTGTATTTGGACCGACAAGAGATGACAAGAAAGAGTTGTTAAATTACCACAATTTATCTACGACAACGAGAAGCGCAATCAAAAGAACTGGAGAGATGTCAAAGGGCACATCACTTGGGAGGAATCTCCGTATAGGATCAAGTCCATAAGACATAAACTTTCTATAGCGCTTCACCCATTCTTTCTCCTGAAGTTTAGGAAGATAAGAAAAAATGGCGTCAACAATAACCATCAAAATTAAAATTTTAACGAGGACATGAAGGATGACTTCGATTTGAAGTAAAACCAATACAGCTAAAACAAGAATCATGGGAGCGACATCAAAAGGCATATCTGCGGGGAACAAGCGCCGCAATGGATTTTGAACGTAATCGCAAAGCCGTCTGAGTTTCTTCGCCCACTCATTACTTTGTGAATTAGGAAAATAGCTAAGTACAGTGTCTGTAATCACTAAAACAACAAACAAAATAAGAAGTAGGCGAATCAATCCCATAGTCTCCTCTACATACGAGCAAGAAGTGCAGTAAAAAACTTCCAAAACTTCTTGGAGGTTTCAATATCGAGAGACTCAGTTGGTGAGTGAGCACCGCTAATATCTGGCCCCATTGAAATGATCTGCATATCTTGAAGTTTATCTTTGATGATACCACACTCAAGACCAGCGTGAATGGCTTTTACTTTGGGAACCACACCAAACATTTCTTTGTAGAGAGAAGAAGTCAAATCAAGTAATTCGTTTTGAACAAATTGAGGTTTCCAACTTGGATACCCCACACCCTTTTTTAGCTCCAGAGTGAAAAGATGAGCGAGGGCCTCAAATTTATGATCGATGGAAACAGTCTCTACTGGATCTAGGAAACGCACAGAGGTCTGAAGATAAACTTTACCTTCGTTCAAACGAAGCTGGGCCATGTTAGAACTGTAATTCACAAGAGGCTCATGCGAGTGCCAATTGTAAGAATAAGCCCCGTGAGGGAAAAGAGTTAAGAGAGAAAGTAGTCTGTCTCTCTCAGCTTTATCAAAACATTTCTCTAACCCTTTCTTTTCTTCTACGACCTGAATACCAATAGAATGATCTTCGGAAGGAAGATACTTTTTCACTTCGACAACTTTTTCTTCACAGAGGCGCTTAAGTTCTGCCAAATGCTTTTTATCAATGAGGATTTGCGCTTCAGCATCACGAGGAATGATGTTGTGGGCTTTACCACCATTGAAAGTAGCTAACTCATAAGAAAGGGTTCTGGCGGTCCAAAGCACTTCGCCCAGAACCTTTACAGCGTTTCCGCGACTTCTGTGGATATCAATACCGGAGTGACCGCCTTTGAGCCCACTCACAACAATACGACAAGATTGAAAACTATCGGAGGCTTTCACCTCGCGGTAGCTTCCGAAAAATTCAAAATCTTTTCCACCAGCACAACCAATATAGATACTTCCCCACTCTTCAGTATCAATGTTAATCGCACGGCGAGCTTTAAAAAGAGATTTATCTAAATTTTTTGCGCCATGAAGACCTGTTTCTTCATCGACAGTAAAAAGAAGCTCTAAAGGAGGATGAGCGATATTTTTCTCACGAATAAGGGCTATCGAAGCAGCAACCCCAAAACCATTATCCGCACCGAGAGTGGTATCCTTAGCAAAGATACGTCCATCTTTAACAAAAATCTCGATAGGATCTTTCTCGAAGTCGATCACTTTCTCGGGAGTTTTGTCACAAACCATATCCATGTGACTTTGAATCATCACGGCAGGACGATTTTCAAGTCCCCCTTTTCCAGGAACATAAATAATAATGTTCCCAACAGAATCTTCGACAAAACGAAGACTGTTTTTTTGGGCTTCCCCCTTAAGATACTCGCGAACCAACTCTTCTTTTTTTGAAGGGCGTGGAACACGAGTTAATTCATAAAAGGCATCCCAGAGAGATTTTGGTTCTTGTGGATAATCTTTAACGTCTACCATAAAGCTTCCTTTATCGTTAATCGTGGGCCTGAACTCTGCCCGCAAATGTTTTGTAGATAAAAGCAGTGTAACCAATAACAATGGGCATGCCAACTAAAGCTAACACCAACATAACAGTTAAGGTCGTTTGTGAGGAAGAAGCATTAAAAACAGTTAGAGAACGCCCCATATCAGCTGAATTGGGTACCATGTTTGGAAACAGAGCAGAAGCATAGCTGCCCATAGCAAACAGGATTGCCAGACTTGAAGCCAAGAAGGCCTTCACATCTTCTCTCTTATTGGAATAAGCTTTAGCAAGCAAGTAGCTGACGAAAACCAAGAAAGCAAAAGAGAGAGGAAGAATAAGAGAACTGTAAATATACTCAGCCATTAAAGTCCAAGCGACAGTGACGACAAAAAGAATCACAGCAAGAAGCCAGCTTTTTGAAGCCCAAGCTCTGGCTTTAGCTGCTAATTGTTCTGGGGCTTTCATCGCTACAAAAAGAGCACCATGAGTGGCAAAAACCATAAGCCCCGTAAGACCCATCACAAGAGAATAGGGATTAAGAAGAGCAAAAAATCCTCCAGTATAGTTTCCTTGCATATCCAAAGGAATTCCGCGAAGCACGTTTCCTAGGGCCACACCGAAAAGAAGAGCGGGAAGAATACTGCCAACGGAAAAGGCTCCATCCCAAAAAGCTCTCCATCGAGGACCGTCTTCTTTCATGCGCACCTCAAGGGCCACAGCTCTAAAGATCAGTCCCATGAGAACGAGAATGATGGCGAGATAAAAACCACTAAAGGTCGTAGCATAGACAGGAGAAAAGGCAGCAAAGATCGCTCCCCCACCTGTTAAAAGCCATACTTCATTTCCATCCCAAAAAGGACCAATCGATTTGATCATCACACGTCTTTCGTTTTCTTCTTTAGCAAAAAGATGCCAAATACCGACGCCCAAATCGAAACCATCTAAAATGGCATAGCCAGTCAGTAAAACAACAATCAATGCGAACCATATAATTTGTAATGTTTCCATTTTTCTACTCCTTAAATTTGCTCAGGGCCTTGATTAAGTTTCTTTCTCAAGAGATACATCCAAACCCAGAAGAGAAAGGCGTAAACCACAGTGAAAATAATAATAGTTGCTAAGATCTGCCCTGCTGGAACAGAAACGGAAATTGCATCTTTTGTTTTAAGAAGCCCGTAAACGATCCATGGTTGACGACCAACTTCAGCAGCAATCCACCCTAACTCATTCGCAATAAATGGAAGTGGTATGGCAAAAATAGCAATGGTTAAGAACAAACGATTCTCTTGAATTTTATTTTTCCAATTAAGATAAAGACCCCAAAGAGAAAACAAAATAAAGAAAACTCCAAGTCCTACCATTAAGTGAAAACTGACAAAAGGAATAATCACAGGTGGACGTTCATCAGCTGGAAAATCTTTAAGCCCCTTCACCGTTAAATCTTTATTTGTAATATCGATCAAAAGACTTAAACCATAAGGGAGTTCTAGCCAGGTATCTGTTTTTTCTTCAGCTGGATTGGGCCAGCCTAAAAGAAGAAGAGGGGCACCAGACTTTGTTTCCCATAGTCCCTCATAGGCAGCAAGTTTTGCTGGCTGAGTTTTCGCTACACGGACAGCTGTTGCATGGCCAATTCCTGCATTCAAAACAGAAACAACAAAAGCCGCAATTAAAGCAACACTTATGGATTTTTTAGCAAACTCAACATGCTTTTTCTTAAGGAGATACCAAGAAGAAATACCTACGATAAAAAATGCTCCCGTTGTAAGAGCACCAAAAATAGCATGGGAGTAAGCCGTCAAAGTTGCTGGGTTAAAAACGGCTTCAATAAAATTTGTAAGCTCTGCTCTACCGTTCACAAGCTGATAAGCTACTGGGGTTTGCTGCCAGCTATTGGCCACAATAATCCAGAAAGCAGAAAGAGTAGAACCGACAGCAACCATCAGAGAAGAGAACCAATAAAGTTTTTGTGAAACTCTCTTTTCTCCATAGAGCATAATTCCTAAAAAGCTCGACTCAAGGAAGAAAGCAAAAATACCTTCAGCAGCAAGAGGGGCACCAAAAATATCTCCTACAAAGCGAGAGTAAGCTGCCCAGTTTGTGCCAAACTGAAATTCCATCGTAATCCCAGTGGCCACACCAATCGCAAAACTAATCCCAAAGAGTTTTATCCAAAAAGAACTCAGTTTGCGATAAAGTGCGTTTTGAGTTTTGAGATGCATAGACTCAAATATAAAAATGAGCCAAGCCATCCCAATAGTTAGTGGGGGAAAAATGTAGTGAAAACCTACAGTCATGGCAAACTGTATTCTAGCGAGAAGCACTGCATCCATATTTACACCTCAAAATAAAAAAGCCGCCCCCTAAGGGCGGCATTTAATAAAATAATTTAAGCCTGTGTGCCTTGAGCATTCGGATCAACAAAAACTCTCTGCCCAAGCTCTTTATCTAAAAGATAAAGTCCAGCTTCACCGACAAGTTTGAGCTGACCAATGATTTTACTTACATTGGCCTCTTCTTCTACCTGCTCATTCACAAACCATTGCAAAAACTGTGTGCTAGCAAAATCCTTTTCTTGATGGGCCAGACCCATCAGAAAATTTATACGTTCAGTAATGTGCTGCTCATGAGCCAAAGTGGCCTTGAAGACTTCAAGGGGATTGGCCCATTCATAGGTTGGAGCGGCGATGGCCTGAAGTCTAATCTCCCCGGCCCTTGCTACCATATAATTAAAAAATCTTATATGGTGGGCCATCTCTTCTTGAAACTGGATATGCATCCAATGAGCGAAGCCCGGAAGATCTTTGCGTTCAAAATAAGCAGACATTGATAAGTAGAGATAAGCTGAGGCAAGCTCTTCGCGAAGTTGGTCGTTGTAAGCCTGCTCCATCGTTTTAGTGATGGCCATAAAGACTCCTTTCTTACTCAATACCTTGTTTCAAATAAGTGCATAGGCACTGAAGATATTAACAACTATTTGAAGCGAACTAACAAAATTCTCATTAAAAACTGCAATTAACTCACTACAACAGTAGTACTTTTAGCGTTGTTCGATTAGGGAAACATCAGTTTTTGGTTAAGAATGAAGCTTTAATGGAATTATGACATTCCAGATGATATACCAATGCGACTTTAGCAATAAATACAGATAGATAGACTCAAGAACAAGGCGCTATCTTGAGTAAAAATCTAAACTATTTTATTTTGATAAGAGCTTTGAAAAGAGTTTTTTTGAATATAAGCTTAAGCCGTTTTCAGCTAGGCTCATGAAACGTTTTTAATGAAGAGGCACTATGAAAGTTCTAATGTTCGGATGGGAATTCCCACCACATATCAGCGGAGGTTTAGGAACCGCCTGTTTTGGTTTAACCAAAGAACTATCCAAAATGGATGTCGAAATTACTTTTGTTGTTCCAAAAATTAAAGCAGAGAATGCTAAAGCCCCAGTTCGCCTTATCGGTGCCAAAGACGTTTTGAGTTCAACATCAGTAAATGAAATTGAAGAGCAATGTAAAAAAGCCGCTTCTTCTCACCTTTTAAAATATATTAAGATCAACTCTTCCTTACGCCCATACCACAATGTTGAAGAATACAAAGACTATGTCGAGCAAATCAAAGGTGAAGAAGGAAGCGTTCAAGTTCGCTGCCGTTCGGCTCTCGTCGACTTAAGCGGTGATTATGGCCCAGACCTTATGTCCGAAGTCGTTCGCTACTCATGGGCGG
>JACCEE010067621.1_pt1 | contig 16080 bp, 9 predicted proteins | sample 7449931 | NCBI WGS metagenome assembly JACCEE01 (sample SAMN15323457, study PRJNA562643) | freshwater metagenome | isolation source: river surface water | place: USA:Blue River Watershed | collected 2017-08-19 | reverse complement strand
GCTGCATGGATCCACCGTCGTCAAATCCACTTCGGTCGCCGCGATCGGGCTTCCGGTTCCCTCCCCGGGAGCGACACGCGCATCCTTCGACAGTTCGTCCACCACCCTCTTCGCAAGTGGAACCGCCATCGAAGGCGATTACCAGCTGGTGGTCGTGGCCCAGCTCTCCAACGGCGACTCGGCCAGAGCCACGACCAACTTTCATGTGGAACCCAAAGCACCCGAAAAGCCCCTCGCCCCCAGTCTTCGGTTGGAATCCCCCCTGGACAACGCGACGATCCCCTTCGACTCTTCCCGTGTGACAACCCGATGGATCGTCACCACGCTGCAGGGATCCATCGATTCCGTCCTGGTCAACGGGATCGCTGCCACAGGGCACGACTCGATCTGGACCTGCATCGTTTCTTTGGAAACCACAGGCAAGCCAACCACCCTTGTAGCCAAGGCGAAGAACTCAGATGGCCTTTGGACCACGGTCGGGGCAAGCCTGGTCCGTGCACCCGACACGATTTCCCCTGTCGTCAAACGCATCCTTGGCGGACGAATCTTGACATACGACAGCCTCGCGGCAAAGGTCAGCTGGCAAGTGACCGACAACGACCAGATCAAGCTGGTACGTATCCAGGGCGTCGAAACGAATGGAAACAACGGCATCTACTCCGCGACGCCGCAATTGCGCACCGGCGACAACATCATCCGGATCGACGCGGTCGACCGCCAGGGGAACATCTTCCAGGACAGCGTACTTCTGCACGTCGTCATGCCGGTGAGAACCGTACGCACCGCTCCCGCATCCGATACCCAGGAGGCTCAAGTGGGGTCCGTCGTGGTCAGTTGGGTGGTACAAAACGCCAAAAGCGTCGTCATCGGCGGACAAGTGGCTATTTCGCCCGACTCACTCTACTCCGCGAACCTGACCCTTTCTGGATCCACATCCTCGATCCTATTGACGACCTTCGACAGCAGCGGAAGGCTGGATACCTCGCGAGTGGTCATCGTCAAGCGGACTCAGGCGCCGTTGCGGCTCACCTACCTCCCACAGACCGATCCGGATTCGGTTTCCATTCTTGCCGAATCCGCCCCCGGTGCGACCTTCTCCTGGTCCATGGATGGCCGATCGTGGAATCCCTGCCCAGAAAATTTCGCCCAGAAAATTTCCGGAACCATCCGCGTGAAAGCACACGTGCCCGGCAAGTCGGATTCGATCGCGACAGGAAGCTATTACGACCTCTACCACGTCAACCACCCCCCGGTCATCGCCCTTGCGTCCAGCACCCTGAGAGCCAAGAGCTACCTGGGAACGTTCAAGCTCCAGGCCGCGACCGTCGCAAGTTGGGGTACCGGCGACAGCATCCAAAACGGAATCTGGCAGATCCAGCAGAAATCGCCGACGGATACCCAATTTCTGTCCAACCTTTCCATGACCAGCGACGGATTTCTTTCCGGCACGATCAAGATCGACACATCCATCGACTTGAACATCCGTTTTCGTCTCAAGGACGACGGTGGCACGGCACGGGGTGGAGTGGATTCCAGCGAATGGTCTGATTGGCTCCTGCTCAAGATCGTCGACACCGTGCTCGACGCGCAAAACAACATCTACCGCGCCCGGCGAATGCCCGACGGGAAGGTCTGGATGCGGGAAAACCTCCGGACCACGGCGCCCTTCGGAGATACGGTCTGGGGGCAGGACACCTTGCATTCCGCAGGGAGGAACTACACCTGGGCGCAGGCGATGTCTCTCGATCCGGCCTGCGACACGGCCACGTGCAAGCCGTTCGGCGTCCAACGCGGCCTGTGCCCCTCCGGCTGGCACATCGCCGACACGACGGAATGGTCGATCTTGACAAGCTCCGTCGGAGCGACCGGTTCGATCGATTCGATCGGTCTGCGCAAGCTGCGCGCGAGATCCAACTGGGTATACATGTACACCCAACGAGGAACCGCGGGGACGATCAACTACCCCGCCACCGACGACTACGGATTCGGAGTCTACGCCGTCCATCGGTGGACAGGCGGAAGCATGACGGGGGACGTCTCGCTGAGCTATTCGGGTGCAGCGTATTGGACTCGAAACGGACTCATGAAGCTCCTGTCTTCGCTCCAGATCCACCAGGCGGACGACGGCAGGATATCTCGTTTCTACAACTCCTATTCGAGCAACGGCGCCAGCGTTCGCTGTTTGATGGATTGACGGAAGAGCACGGACGGGTGTTTCCCATGGCCACATGGGATCGCCCTCGATCCACTTCGTTCAATTGCGGATCACGCGAGCGAATCACTTTGAAGTGTCCGCCGATAGTGCGCAGAGAGAGGCCGTCGAACCTGTGACAACCTGTCACGGGTTGAGCCGCCTAAATTATGCCGCGTTCCGCCGGTTCAGTGGACCGGGAGGGATCCCAGATTGTCGATCACGGAGTTGTGCTCGGAACGCGACCTCGCCCTCCCGAGTGGATCGACGAATCGACGGGGACCGACTCTGCCTGGAAGGTTTCGGGACTTCGTCGCGGATAGGCCATCTTCCCAATCGCGCACTCGGAGGAACAGATCGCCTCCAGGAGCACCGACCACCAGGGAATCGCCGGATCGCGCCGAAGAGACCGCTGGAGCCCCCACCGAATAGCTGCCCGCCACGGTATCGTATATCCAATCGGCACCATCACGCGACCAGCCGAGCAAACCTCCATCGCCCACGGCGGCGAAGAATCGACCGTTGTGCACCACCTGGTGGAAGCTCCCCGGGGATCCGGTGCGGATGGCCTGCCAATTCTCGCCATCCGTGGAACGCCAGATCTTGGCGGTGTCGTTGATGAGGACCAACACGTTCCCATCGGTGGCCAGGTCGATCTGGTAACCCGGGGACGGCATGTCGGTCAGATGCCATTCGCCGGAATCCGTCGCCCAACCGGTCCATCCCATGCCCGCCGCCACCCATCGCGATCCGAACCGGCGCACGGCATGGACGACACCTCTCCCCCGAAGAGTATCGAGCAGGGTATCGGAAGGACGCGACCAACGTGCCAGGACCACCATGTCGGGCTGGAGGTACGTTCCGAACGCCTCCGCCCTGGCCCATCCTCCGGACGTGCTCGCGAAGGCGGTTTGGCGAGGTCTGGCGGGATCGCAGGAACTGGTCAGGGAGGTATCCACCCGGCAGGAGAGGAACGCTCCCGTCAAATGAACCTCCGAGCCCAGGGTGTCCTGGTGCAATGGGAAACCAAAACCCACGAAGGATTCCTCCCAATGGACGAAGTCCTTGGTTCGCTGAACGACTGTCGGCGAGGCCGCATAGTTGCCCTCGGAGCGCACCACCCACCAATCCCCCCGCCAGGGCCAGACCAACACGGCATGGTCGTCGCGCACCGACGAAGTGACGCAATCCCAATTCCGAAGGTCCCGACTCGTTCCCAATTTATCGGAATCGGTCCAACCCGCACCCCACTTTCCCACACTCATCCAGATTCCGTCATGGTATGCGAGAGTCGAACCGCCGACGACCAGGACAGGTTGGGGAACGCGGAGGGTATCGTAGGTCCATTGGATCGCATCGTTGGAGCTGACGATGATACCGACCGAGGTCACTCCGTACCATCGTTTCCCATCGTGGTGCAGCCCTACCAACTGCCCCAACTCCCGCGGAACCGTCCAGGATGTATCGGTGAGCCAAGTGGACCCGCCATCCGTAGAACGAGCCACCGCTGTCAACGCGAGGGATTGCATCATCGCGGAATCCATGCGACGGCGTCCCAACGCGACCACTTCGGATTCGTGGACCACCAGGCGGTCGAACAGAAACGACGGCTCGACCTTCTCCACCCATGTCCGTCCATCCAGCGAAATACCCAGGGAGCCAGAATCCGACACAGCCACATATCCACGGGGAGCGAACACCACCTCTCGCCATTGCGATGCGCGTCCGAACGGCATCCGTTCCCATGTCGTGCCGTCGACGGAACGGAAAACGACACTGTCGCCGACCGCGACCATTTCCGATCCGCTGCATGCGATACTCGCCAACCTCGCCGGTTCGCCCACGAAGGACGCCTCCCAATGGAGACCATCGGCGGTGCGCACCACCACCCCGGAATCCCCCACCACATAGGTCTTCCCCTGGCAATGAGCGATCCCCCGATAGTCGCGGCCACCAGGGAGAGAAGGATCCCCCTGGCTCCAGAACCATCGGCGCGTATCCGGGGAAAATTTCACCAAGCCATTGGAGCCCACCGCGAACCACCCAAGGGGCGTATGCCGGATGGAACGGTAACTGCTTCCCGAAGTGGGATTTTCCAGCAGCTTCCAATCGATGCGGGAGGACCACACGTCCTGGCAGATGACCACACCCAGGAGCAAGACGCGCCATAGATGGCGAACCGAAATCGAACGGCCAGACAGGATCATCATCGTGCTCCTCCAAAAATTGTCTCGCTGGAATGCGCACCTGGCCCACCATCCCCGCTGGAACGGACTACGCGGTGCAGAAGAAGAACCCTCGGACGGATCTTGCCCCCCTCCGACCTTGCTTGGTTGTCGCCACGCATGAGCTCTCCCGTTGGTTGGATCTGAGACCAAGGATGCATCCTCCGCAGGCGATCAAGGAGCACAAAAGGCGAGGCCAGAGGATCAAGAAAGGATCGCAATGCCCTTCAACCTTCCTTCCAGAGCAGCCTGGAAGCCAGGGATACGGCGACCACGGCATACCCTTCATGCAGAAATTGACTCGACAGATCTAGCTTGGAACGCATGATGGAATTGCGGACCGGGATCGAAAACGGCGGCATCTGGTTCGAACGGTGCTTCCAGTGCGGCCATGCAACCAGCACAACAACCTGCAAAGCCTTCCCCGACTGGATCCCCGACGAAATCCAGACCGGCCAATTCGACCACGCCAAACCGCACCCTGGTGACAGCGGAATCCGATTCGAAGCACGGGAGATCGGGGCGAAGTAGGGATGACGCCGCGTTCATTAGAACGCGGAAAGCGACGAGCAGATTTTGTTCAACACCAGGTGTTGCAGTTATTCGAAAAATTCGAATAACTGGATCTCAAAGCCGTCACGCACGACAAAAGGGGCGCTCCAGACCGGCAAGCGTATCTCGGCCAACGAGGCTTCAAACCACGCCACCGCCGCCGTCGATGCGCAGACCCAAGTACACATGCGCGTACTCGGAGCCACCATGCTCCAACACGCGCGGCAGGAAGCCCCAGGTCTCGAACCCGAACCGTTCCAGCAAGGAACGGCTCCCGCCATTCGCTTCGATCACGATGGCGAGCAGGGTCTTGAATCCGCGATCCCGCGCCTGCGCGATGGCATGCGCCAGCAACTTTGAACCTACACCCCGGCGGTGCCATTTTTCGTCCACGTAGCAGCTGATCTCGGCGGTACCGCGCAACGCCGCGCGGCCCGCCCGGTAGGCGCTCAAGCTCGCATACCCCACCACAGCCCCGTTCTCCTGGGCAACGAAGATCGGGTGGCTGGCGGGCTCGTGCTCGTCGAACCACGAACGCCGGGATTCGACGGTGAACGGTTCGGTATCGCCCGTCCTGAGCCCTTGCGCGATCGCCTGGTTGTAGATGGCGACCATCGCGGGAAGATCCTCCACCGTCGCATCGCGGACATCCATCCGAGTTCCTCCCTTACCTGACTGACAGCTTTGGAAAGCATACTCCCTCGATGCCCATTCCTTGGCGGATCCATCGCCAACCTCGCGACTCAACCCCTCACCCGCTACTCTGATCGGACAAGGTGGGGTACAAGTTGTACCCCACTTCGTTCAATTGCGGATCACGCGAGCGAATCGATTTGGAGTGTCCGGTGACAAAATATGGAGAGGGGCGAACCGATTCAGCCTATCACCTGGGCTCCAGTTATCCGAAATTTCCGGATAACTGGGTTGTCTTCCAAATTACAGTCCTGAGTAAATGAACTTGAAGGAAGGCGACACAAAGTCCTCCTCAGAACGGAAAGTCGTCATCCTCAGGGATCGCAATGCCCTGCAAAGCGAGCCCACCTGCCACGGGACTCTCCTCATCCATGTCCTTGGGACGTCTTCCCGTGATCATTTCGAACAGGATCGTGCACAGGGCAAGATCCCTGTCCGACGTAGAGGCGAGCTCTTCCAGGCGGTTCAATTGCTCCTGGGCGCCGGAGCATCCGTAGTAACCATGCTCATCGGGACGGACAATGTCGCGCAGGAGATCCAGGTCCTGTGCAAGCCCTTCTTTATCGCCCACCACACCAGCTCGTCGCTGCCATGATGGTGTCTTCAAGAACGCCTCTCTCTGGATCTTTGCCATATCCAGGAGCAGCGAGGCGGCATGGGCGCAGCTGCCTCCGCGTCCGTCCTTGTCGGAAAACTCGTACTGCATCCCGGAAAAGCTGAACCTGGGTTCATAGGGGGTTTCGAACAGATGCCGGATCCGTTTCCCGATTTCCTCTTCGATCCACCTCAACGAATCGGCTCCGATCTTCTGGCCGGGGTGAAAGCGTTCGTACACTTCCTGAGCATCATTGTGGATCTTCGTGCGACGTAGATTCAAAAATTCGCGTGGATCGCTCCCGACGATTTCGTCCAGCATCGTCTTCCAGCGTCGCTTCAGCAGATCCACCTCTTTCCAGAATCTTGGCTGCACGCGATCGGGCATCCACCTCACCTTGTTCGCCAAGGAAAATGATGTGGCCGCAAGAAGATCCGCGAACGCCGTTCGGAGCTTTTCCAGCTTGCTGAACTCGTTCGGTTCGAAGGGACTGATCTTCATGGATGTGCTGGATTTGATCGAACCAGCCTTGATCAACGACTCCTGCCCGAACCACTCGGGCTTCAAAGGAACATCCAGTGGTTTCATGCGGGACGACTCGTCCAGGATGGCGATCTTCCCCAACCGAAACAGCAACGACAATTCCCGCTCGATGGGCTGCAAGCGCTTCACTCCGATTTCCTGGGTCGGTGAAGAGGCCTGTTCAGCGGTTGCAACGTCAGGAGCATCCCCCACAGAATCAGGCTGATCGTCGAGCGGAACGCATGCATCGAGAAACGACTGCCACAGCCTCGCGCCTTCGGCGGTACCTGCGGGCAAGACCAACTTCGGGAATTGCCGAATCCGTTCTTCGGTGAGCTCCCCGGAGCGGCTCCAAACCTGGTCGAAGGTTCGGCATAGGGCATCCAGAAGATCCTGAGAGACAGGAGCCGACACCTGAATTTGGGAAGGCGACTGGTCGGCAAACCCCATGTTATCGCAGCTTCCGACCACCATCCGGGCTTGGTTATCGACATCGATCGCACAAAGCAAGGATGTCGCACGTATCGTGAGCGAGCGTTCGGGGAAAAGCCGAATCTTCGCGCGACCGGAGTTGCAGCTCTGAAGTACCAAGAACCGGCCCAGGTCATCTTCTGTCGTCGAACACGCGGGGAACACACTGGCAATCAGTCGGAGCTGGAAATCTTTGCGCGCTTCGAGCAGATAGGAGAACCAATCGACCGCGAGTTTGTCGGGTTGGGACACGACCCCAAAAACGGACTTCAAACGAAGTCCATAGGTCGGGAAGGGTACCTTCCCGTCCAGATCGAACATCGACCGATCCAGTCCGCGGCTCCAGACCAGAGACTCGAACCACGTTTCGGATTTCATGCGAGCCTCATCGGCGTTCATCATGGCGCTTCGCGGATCACGGTCATTTCGAACGCCTTGCAGGAGCGGCGCGACTGCAGGCGGTTGGCAAAGGCGAAAGCGTTGTTCATCTCGTAGGGCTGGAAGATATCCAAGCCCCGGTCCAGAAGAATCTTCCAACCGTTGTCCAGTGTGACGTGACGGGCGTGGATGGTCTTCGAATCGTCGAACGACCACTCGAATTCCACCCCTTGGGCCAAGCATTCCAAGCGCATCTTCTCCAATGCTTCGCGCTGCGCCTCTCCCTTGAATTCGTCTTCGATGGTCGTGACGGAAATCGTCAAATCATCTTCGTCCGGGCGGTTTTTCAACACCACCTCGAGAAATTCCATCAGGTTGCGCAACTGGTAGAAGATCCGCAGGTAGGGATCGACCAGTTCAATCCGATGCGCCCCGGCAAGGTAGCGCCCGAACAGGGATTCGTAGGAGATTCCCTTCTGGTTCTCGCTCACGCGCAGATGGCAAGGCACCGGCTCAGACGAAGCCTTCGAGGTTGGCTCCATCGGGGATTCCGAGACAATTTCCGATGCATTCGCGGCAGGGCTCGGCTCTTCTTCCGATGCGCCATACAGATGAGGATACTGCTCCTCTTCCAATGTCCGTACACGCTTGATCTCCGACTGCCCCAGCTTGCGGTACCCGAAGCGAACCTTGGCATAGGTCGAATCGATGCGCTGCAACTGGTCCTTGACCCGCTTGCGGCCTTCGATCGCAAAGCGCAGGATCTCCTCGATCTCGTCGGGAGTCGCTTCCTCGTGGGGGTAGAGGATCTTCATCAAGCCAGAAAATGTCTTGTGGATGCCATCGCGATCGCGGGTCGAGACATCGTCCAGAAGCTCGAAATGCTTGCGATAGGCCTGGCTGAAATCCTGGTTTCGGAAGTGGCGAAGGATCTCCGCCAAGTAGTCGACCACGAAGCCATAGCCGTCCGAGAAAAGATCGCCGCGCAGGATGTCCACTTCCCAACCGGGGATGTAATGGTGCAAGCGATCCAGGAACGCCGAGTCCTTGAATTTTTCCGGCAGTTCGTCGAAGAGGTCGGTGTGCTTGAGCATGTACGGGAGATTGTGCTTGGTGTTGCCTACGAACGACATCGAGGCCTCGGCTCCCTGCGTATCCACGCCTCGGGAGAACGATTTGTTGGCCATGTAGTTCTTGAGAATATCCACCAGCGACTTGTCGACCCGTTTGTCATGACCGGCGAATTCGTCGAAGGTCACGACATCCCAGTAACCCACCAGCCCAATCTTTCCCGAAGCGTTGTTCACGAAGAGTTTGGCCACGGTGACTTCGCCACCCGAGATCAAGATGCCATGCGGCGAGAATTCCGAATAGATGTGGGACTTCCCCGTACCCTTGGGGCCCAGCTCGATCAGGTTGTAGTTGCGTTCGCAGAAAGCCACCAATCGCACCAGTTGGATGAGCTTGCTGCGTCGCCCGAACTTCGACGGATCGAAACCGATGCTTTGGATAAGCAGATCGATCCACTCTTCGGTGCTGAATTGCCGCCGTGCCGACAGAAATTGCTCCAGGTCGAAGTTCGCCATCTGGATGGCTTTCAGATTCCCCAGCACCCAAGGGCAGTCGTCCTTGTTTTCGGAAACCTGGTATTCCAAATCGGCGATGCACCAAACTCCGCTCACAAGCAATTTGGGGTTGCGCTTCACCGTGTCGGAGTCCACCAGAACCTTGTTGATTCCCAGGTTCGAGAACTGGGCCTCGTAAACCCCAGCCTTGTCGTTGAGGCCCACACTCACCTTGTCGATGACCTTGTGGCGCCCCTTCTCCTTGATCGTGGATTTGACCAGCCCCGCTTCGCTGCGGTGCACATAGTGCCTCTGCAAGATTTCCTTGACCGTCTCGATCCCCGCCTGGATCCCCGCCTCGTCGGATGTGGCGCAATACTGCCCCAACAGGTATTCGAGCACATAGGACGGGACGATGGCATTGCCTCGCACGGCCTTCACCAGGTCCTTGCGCACCACCAATCCCGCGTACTGGCTGGCGATTTTCTGATCCAATGGCGTCATGGCAGATCCTCAGAAATCGAAATCGGCGGTGAACGACTTGCGCAGCGTGAAGTTCGCGCTCTTGTAGACCATGTATTGGTCGGTCCCGGCGATGGGGGCTTCGAGCTTCAATGTCACTTCCTGTCCGTTGTAGGCGTCGGCCTTGGAGCCCAGCAGAAGCGACACCCGAACCTCCCGATCCCTTGCCTGCTCGGATGTCGAGGCGAAGTTCAGCGTCTTGGAATCGGACAACGGGATGATTCCATTGCGCTCGTACAAGGTCGCCCGCAAGGTGCGCGCGGGCTTTTTTTCCGAGACCGGATCCCTCTGGTAGAGGGCGAACTGGCACAGGTTGGAAGTCAGGAGATTGGAGGAGGCGAGGAGGTCGATCTCGAGTTCCTCGATATCCCCGGTGCGTTTCTTGTTGATGCTCAACAGCGGAACCACGACTTCCTGGAGAGTCGCACCGCCATGCACGAAGCGGCTCCCGGCACCGCTCAACCGCAGGCGCAAGGTCGCCTTGGGAACGAGGAACTCGAGGTTTCCTTCCAGTCCCAGCTGGGCCGCCGACCATTTGCGGAAGGCATTTCCTTCCTGCAAGCCAAACCCGTAGGCAAAACGGCGATCCAGCTTGAGGACCTCGCGTCCTTCCGCCTTGGCACTGGAGAAATCGGACTCTTCCAAGGCCGAGTACTGGTACTGGAACCCGTGATCGGCCGTCACAAGCACATTGTTCGCGTTTGCGTTGACCAGCTTCTTGATGACCTGGACCAACTGCTCCACGGCATCATCCACCGCCTCGGCCAGCTGCTCCTCGGTATCGCGTTTGTCGCCCACGGCGTCGATCTTGTTGTGATACACGTAAACCAAATCGTGTTCCCGGATCCATTCCCGGGACTCGCTCTTTCCCAACTTGAACAAATCGTCGAACTTGATCGCCGCGCTGCGGACACCAGAACGATCAGACAATATTTGTCCGCGCGCTTCGATCCCCGATGTGGAAGACCCGCCCGACTTCACCGTCGCAGAGCCTTCAGGCATGATTTCCATGGGCCCCGGAGGCAGGAGGCTTGCCATGCCAAGCTGGGTGTAGCTGGGAAGGCACCCTAGGCACGACTCCAGCTCGGCCTCGTACATGTTTTCGGCGTTGAGCCTGCGCTTGAGTTCCTCGGCCACCTCGAAGCGCAGCGCATCGGACACGACGACGCACAGCTTCTTGCGCCTGGCCTGATCCAGGAATGGCTGGACCTTGCGCTCGAAGAACCTCCGTTGCGAAAGGATCCCTTCCACCTCCCAGCACTCCATGGCATCGACCTTGGCCTGCCAAGCAAGGGAATGGGGCGTCAGGAAGGCGTTCACATAGCGGGTCTCGACCAGATCCTGCAATGCCCGCAGATAGGCGGGCTGCCCTGCACGACGGAAGCAAGACAGGAACTTCCGGTAGTTCTGGTCGATCCGATATTCCACCGTCTCGTAACGGCGGTACAGATCGGCTGCGGAGCCTTCGTTCAAAGGCTTCCAGAAGGAGATGTCGGCAAGCAGGCTTTCCGCATGCTCCAAGGCCTGGTAGGATGTGGCAAGATCCTCGTACCAAAGCGAACTTCTGCGCTTGCGTGCGACCTCCTGGCAGACATCCGAGTGCATCTCCCCTCGGATCAGCGCGGACACCAGGTCCACAAGGATTTTTTGATCGACCAGATGGAACCAGTCGTGCTCCAGAAGCTGCTTCCAGTGCGTTTGTTGAACCTTGTGCTCGATACCCAAGAGTTTCGCCATCCTGTCCGAAAGCTTGCGGAAGGAGTCCATGGTCTTGCGGTTGTCGCGAAATCGCCGCAAGAAGACCAAGGCATCGGAGCGCAGCTTGGGCGTTTCACCAAGCCCCACTTCACTGGCTTCCTTGAACAACTTGAGGCAGAGGTCCAGGACCGTGGGAACGCTGCTTTCGGGCTTGTATCCGAATCGCTGTTCGACCCACTTCCAGAACGCGCCATCCAAGCCCGCCTTCGCGAGTCGTTCGTGGAGGGCATCCCGCTCCTGGGCCAGCTCCTTGAACAAGACCTCGCAGCAAGGCTCAAGCCCTGGTTCCGCCACGCGGAGGCAAGCGGCCACCATCTTCTCGCGCACAACGCTTTCGGTGTCGTCTGGGTGCAGTCGATCCTTGAGGCCTTCGCGCAGGGAATCGTCCTTGAAGAAGGACGGGTAAGCCTTGACCAGATCGCGAAACGAAGTGTCGAGCCCCACTTCGAGCATCCAGAGCGAAACGGGATCGGCACGGAAAGCGGCAAAGCCAAGCTCCATGTCCAGGAGCCAGTTGCCTTCGTCTTGGATGGGCTGGTCGCGGTACACCAGGAACTTTTTTATCGGCTCCAGCCTCAGGGCGCGGCGCTTGAAGCCAAACTCCTGGTTTGCCAAGCGAACCTTCTCGATTCCGGGCAGGTCGATCGCCTCGAACCGGGAGGACCACTCCTTCTCGGGATCGATCCAGAACACGATGCGCGAGTTCTCGAACAGGCGCTGCAGGCTGCTGGTGATCTGGGTCATGGCAGTGTCTCCAAGCTACGGCAGAAAGCGTCGCGATCGGGAATGCCCATGCGCGGGAACGGCAACTCGGATTTCGCGAGTAGTTCGGCAAGGCGCCGCCCCCATCGCACGCTGGGATCGATGGTGCGGGTGAGCGATGCCAACAGCAAAAGCGAATTGGCCACCCGGTACTGGGAATCACCACCAAGCAGCAGTGCGGGCAAACCTGTCTGCCCGGCATGCGGCTGCTTCAAGCTCACGGGAAGATGGCGATCCCATAGGCGCGCATGGTGTGCGCAGATGTTTCGCACCAGCGTCAGGTTGTGCAGGGCGCTGTCCAGCAACGGGGCCTGGAGTCCATAGACCTTGGCGATGCGCTTGCGGATCTTCTGGGACCCGAGGTTGGTGTACCACTTGGAAAGCGTCCCGAGCGTCATGATCTCGGCGATCATCCAGATGGGAGGCCATTCCGGGTCGCTGTACTTGCCGCGATAATGGGCGATGAAGATCTCGTGGCTCCCGTCGATGTCGGCCTGCAGCTTCTGCCAATTCCTGTCATAGCGGTCCCGACGATGGAAGTTGCCCGGATCCAGGTAGGCGTGGCTCCCCAGTTCCAGCGAAACCTCTCGCGCCCAGGAAGTCCGGATCGAGACCTCCACCAGCTCGATGGCCTCGAGCACCAGGAGCCGCAGTTGCCGATCGAACCGGCACAGATCCAAGGCCGTTCCGAAGCTGGCACCAACCAGGAACTGATGCTCGCGGAGCGGTGCGCTCGCGTCCTTCTCGAACGGCAACCAGTACCCGCTGAGTCGGTAGTACCCGCTGTGGGTCAGTTCACGAGCGGCCAGATCCTCGTCCGGAACGGCCAAGCCTCGGCTTTTCAGGAGCGCCAGCTGCTCAGGGATCGTCAGAGGTGGCTTCGTGAACTTCACGGTGCGGCCAAAAACAAAAAAGCTCGCCGATTTGAGCATTTCCCGGACATGTCCGGAATAGAGGCTTGGCGAGCATTGTTGAGCACCAATCTACGATGAGACCGAGAGACTTTCAAGAGCCCTGGCCAGTGGGGAACCAAGCTCACTCCTCCGCCTCCAACCCTCGGTTGAATTGGAACACCACTTCGGTCGGTTTCATGGACGACTCCTCAGCCACTCGAGCCACTCCCTGAAATGCGGGCATTCGCGCTCCATGGCGGGAAGCCCCACACTCAGGGCTGCGCAGTTTCCCATCACGACTTTTTTGTAACCCGAGACCAAATCGATGATGCGGTGCGATGGGCTGGTCTTCCTCGTGCCATTGATGTTTTCTGGGGTCGGGAATGCTTGGCGGATCTCCTCGAATTCCGAGACGAGATCGCTCCGATACATTCCTCGAGCCATCGCAGCCGGATCACTGAAGAGAAGACCTTCGAACTCGTAGGGCTGCACATGAGGACGGAACCAACTGGGATTCCATTTCGCCCCCATTTGTCCCTGGACCACCTCCATGAGATACGCCTCCATGGCTGCACTGGTAAGCCCATGTTCAAGAGGCCAGCCACTCCCCAAACCGTACAGATCCACGAAGGTGGTCACGAACCGACCACCGTGTCGCAAGTGAGGAAGAACAGAATTCAGAGTTCTTGGAAAGGTGACACACCCTCCCCGATGCCCAGGCGTTCCCACTTCGATGGTAAGAAGAGTGATATGACCAGGCAGGGTGGGTTTGATCACTTCTTTCATGAACTCGGTCTCGGTCGGGCCTTCGCAGATGACATAGACCAAGGTCATGGCTTGCCACCCAGGATGTTCATTTCCCAAAGAGTTCCCAGAGACTCGAAATTGACCAACCACTCCTGAAGTTCTTGGGACTTGTCCTTCATGGAGCGGAAGACGGAACTTTCTCCGTCGCGCTCCACCACCACGACGTTTTCTGGCGCGAAGGTCGAGAGAAAGGCTGGCGACTGGGTCGTCAGGATCACCTGTTTCCCTTGCGCGACCACGCTTTGGGCCATACCCGAAAGGATCTGGAGCGCCGTGGGGTGCAGACCCAACTCGGGCTCGTCCACCAGGATCACATCCGGCATGAGCTCGATGGGCTGCAGGAACAAGGCGCACAAGGCGATGAAGCGGATGGTGCCGTCCGATAGCTGGGAGGCACGGAACGTCCCTTCGTTGAGGCGGTGCTGCCACAGGAACTGGATCTTGCCGTTCAACGGATCTTCGGTCAGTTCAAAACGCCCGAAATCAGGGAAAGCCCGGCGAACGGTGGCTTCGATCATCGCGAAACTGTTGGGATGGGTCGCCTGCAAGCGTTGCAACCATGCGGCGAGGTTCGCGCCATTGCTCCCCAGAAACCGATTGAGATGCGGCTCCGCAGCCTGACGAATCCTGGCCTCCGGCGTCGTGTCGTGGAACTGGAAGGACTGGAATTCCTTGAGAAAGGCACCGATGACATCCGCAGTGCGAAGCTCTGCCTGCGAGAATCCTTGCAACAGTTCCCCGTGCTTGTGGATGGAATAGAACGACTCGCGGCCAGCATCGCTTTGGAGATGGACCGTGAAAAAGCCATCCGTCCCATTACCCTGGTAACCAACCTTCTCGTTCCAGATCACCAATTCGTCGTTGGTGTTCGGCGACAGCTCGAAGCTGTAGAAGTTTCGGCCACTTCCGGTCTCGAAATCCAACCGAGCCTTGATCGAGTCAGTGTTCTTGCTTCCGAAGTGGAGAAGTTCATTGGCGCCGCCACGCAAACGGACCCACCTCTGCAACGAGCCGGTCTGAAGATGCGCCACCATCGAGATGAACTGGACCAAATTGCTCTTGCCCGCACCGTTGGCCCCGATCAGAACCGTCAAAGGCTGTAACGGAATAGTCTGTTTCCAGATCGACTTGAATCCCTCGATTTGGATTTCAACAAGCCGCGGATTGGGGTGCTTCACGGGTTCAGATGGCATTATCACTCCTCCCCTTCCAATCCCGGGATGCGCTTGAGGGCGGCGCCGAGCTTGGGGTAATTCACGCGCACGCCGTCGTCCAAGTCGAGCGCGATGCGCTGACCGGCCAGCGGAAACAGGATGTCGCGGTCGTAGTCGTTCAGGTCTTCGAGCTGCTTGCGCACACGGTCAAGTTCCTTGAGGGCCTTGGTCTTCTGGCCCTGCGTTGCGTTCGGGTCGATCGACCGGTCCAGCAGCATCTTGCGGTGGCCTTCGAGCTTGGCCACGAATTGGCGCACATAGTCGTTGAGCACCACGCCCACGGTGTCTGGCGTGTAGCGATGCAGGTAGATGAGCGCCTGGAACGAGCCCGCCGGGCTCTGGAAGAGCCAGTAGATGGGCCGCTTGCGGTAGGTGGACACATGGTCCTTGTAGAAGTCGCGCGCCAGATACTTGCGCAGATCCTTGCCCAAGGCATCTTCCAGCCAGGACAGATTCTGTTCAAGCGTCTGCGGATCCCAAGCCACCTTGAGCCATTCCTTGAGCCGCGCGTACAGGTCGTCTTCGAACCAGTCCTCTTCCAGGAGCGGGATCACATTGTCGGAATCAGGCAGGAAGCGGGCGCCCGGGACCTTGGCGTGGAAGTCGTCCAGCGTCTCGCCGGCATTGGCCAAGATCAAGCCGGGGCGATCCATACTGGAGCGACCGAAGATGCAACTCACGGCATAGCTGATCAGCTCTTTGGCCGCTGCCTCACGACACAATTTGTCATATTCGTCGTGAGTCTTGCCCTCGTCAAAGCGGTAGACCGGATTGACCGTGAGGGTGATCTCCTTGAGCGGCACCTCGGGAGTCAGCTCCCCTTGCAGCCCGTAGGCATCAATGAAGAGCCGATTGTTCTCTTCTTCCAGCCGCTTCAGCTCGGCGGTCTGCTGCTCGGCAAAGGCACGCCAAGCGGCGTAGGATTCGGCAAG
>JACCEE011526207.1_pt1 | contig 16081 bp, 20 predicted proteins | sample 7449931 | NCBI WGS metagenome assembly JACCEE01 (sample SAMN15323457, study PRJNA562643) | freshwater metagenome | isolation source: river surface water | place: USA:Blue River Watershed | collected 2017-08-19 | reverse complement strand
TTGACTAATCGCAAGCCACTTAGAACCCAAGTCATTACTTATAAATCTGAAATATATTCTCTTTACAGTTCTTCTCGCGGTGGCAAAAGTTCAAAAGGTAGCCTTAAAGAACAGTTAATTGATAAGCGCGTTGTGATTTGGCGTAATCCGTTGTTCGTCATTTTTTTGGTGGCGGGTGTTGTAATGGTAATTTATGGCTTTTTTAATACTATGCGGGGTTATGACAAATTTGAGGATTCTTTGTCAGCGAAACCTAAGCCTTTAACAACTGAACCTCCCGCAACTGTTCCTTTTATGGCATCTTTACCAAATGCGCCTACAAATTCATCTGCAAACACGTCTGTTTCACCTGCTTCAACAGCCCTTGTGCCTGTTGCTCCTGTCGCTCCTGTCGCTCCTGTTGCTTCTCCCGTTCCTTCACCCGTCGTTTCAGCCACTTCAGCCACTTCTGCCGCGTCTCCTGCTGTTGTTGTCCCTGTGGCTGCTGCTGTTCCTGCTGTGCCTGTTGCTTCTTCTCTATACATTGCGGGCTACTATACAATCGCTAAAAACAAATACGATGTCCGCCGTTATTTGGTCTTGTCAGGAGATGGCAAAACTCCTTACCTTGTTGTCGATCCTCCTGAGCTTCAGTATATAGACCCGTTGCGAATTCAGGGTAAACATGAGGGTAAACTTATAACTACATCAGGCGGTGTGCCTGTTCCTGCGTTGTCTTCTTCGGCTTCTTCGGCTTTATTTTCTCAGCCCCAGCCCCCCCAGCTCTCCCAGCCTCAGCCTCGTCCTCATTCCCAGCCTCAGCCCCCTCAGTCTCATTAAAAAAATGAAATCACTAATTTTCGCTTTATTGTGTTTTTTTTCGCCCATTATTTTTGCTGCGGACAAGGTTTCTTTGTCTTTTGACAAAATTGAATTAATGCAACTGTGTCAGTTGGTGTTCAATGACATTCTAAAAGTTTCATTTTTGATTCAAGATGACCTTCCCAAACAGACTATAACCGTTAGGTTTCGTGAGGGCACATCATCTGATGTGATGTTGCCTTTTCTGAAAGAAACGCTTGCCAAGTATGGTATGGGGATTGTTCAAAAGCCTGGTTATTATTCAGTTGAAAAGTTGACTGTTGAGCACCCTGATTATGAACTGGTGGTTTATGTGCCGCGTTATCGGGTGGTGTCCTATCTTATGCAATCGCTTAAGGCTCAGGGGTTGGTTAAATCTGATACTGAGGCTAAAAAAGATATTGTGGCGGGCGGGTCGTCTGCGGGTGCGAATGTTAAGGAAACTGATAAATTGGTTGTTTATGGGAATAAATCCAAGATTATGGCGGCTTTGGCGGTGTTCGATGTGCCACCCGAACAGGTAAGTATCCGCATGTATGTTTATGAGGTTTCCCATACTACTAATAATAATTCAGCTTTTAGTATTATTGGTAGCCTTCTAAAATCGCATTTTTCCGTGTCAATTGGCAGTGTTGCATCATCGAATTTAATCACGCTTAAATCTGGTGACTTCTCGGCGGTGCTCGGTATTTTTGATGATGACCATCGTTTTAAAGTGCTTACTTCGCCGTCAATACTTGCGGAGTCAGGCGAGGAAGTGAAGGTGTCGGTTGGTGACGAAACACCAATATTGCAAGGCGTTACTTATTCGCAGGCTTCTGCTGGTGTTTCACAAGCTCCTGTCCAGTCAGTTGCTTACAAACAGTCTGGCGTTATTTTAACAGCAACAGCTAACGTGTTTCGCGATAATGCTCGCGTTAAACTATCACATCAGATAAGCAACTTTGTGGCGACTTCAACGGGCGTTACCAGTTCACCAACACTTATTAAACGTGATTTGTCCACACAGTACACCGTACCGCTTGGACAACCTGTAATCTTGGCTGGTATGCGTCAACGTAAGGGCACATCGGATAATAATTACTTGCCATTCACACGATATGCAATTAGTGACAGCGGCGGTGTTGTTGAAACAGAATTAGTAATTGTCATGGTTGTAGACAAGCCTAAAACTTTCGCGGTTTCTATTGATGATTTGGTTAAGGATTCTAAAACACTGCGAGAAGATGAAACAGAAGAGAGAAAAGATGACTGATGAATTGCTGCTGCCGTTAAAACTAACGCAATTTATTATCGATGTTGGGCAAGTTGTTGGTTTTACTGTGGCATTTGTAGCAATGGTGAGGGTGTTACTTTATGTTTCCGTTGCGATGCTTAAACAGTTCGGTAGTGTTTCCGCAGAGCAGACAAAAGATGAGACAGAGAAAAGATAGAAGTGCATCATTAACAGCAAGTTAGCTCTTGATTTGTCAAATGTGTAACAGACTGCTACAATCTGCTTACTAATCAACATGTTTAAGATATGCAAAGATGTCGAGATTTCTATAAAAAAGGAACAAAAACAAAAGCATATATATAAACTATGTTTAATGTGTAGTGTGTAGTGTTTGAGGAGACTATCAATGACCAGCAAACTTGAAGAAAGAAAGAAGCGTAGGATTAGAAGTGTAACCAACTATCGAGACTGCATATTTCCAAGCGATGATGATGATTTGCTTGGGTTTCCCACTCTTCAGCCCGCATCGCCTAGAGATTGGCAAGGCTTAAAACTTGTTGATTATGGTGCTCGGGTGCGCTATTACGACAAGTCAGTGTGTCACTTCTTTGTCAACGATGCGCGCTTTGAAGGTTTAATTAATGCGCCTGCTAAGTCGTTATCGCATGTGCTGCGCTATGCTGCGGTGCTTACACCCGATTACAGCATCTTTGCCGACTATCCCTTGTCCCTGCAAATTTCACAGCATTATAAATCCCGCTGGTTGGGGGCTTATTGGCAATCTCAAGGGGTTAATGTTGTGCCAACTCTTGCTTGGGGTGGTGCGGATTCGCTTTCTTTTGCCTTTTCGGGGCTGCCTAAAGGGGCTGTGTTAGCCGTTGCTGCTCCTTCCCAACGTGCCGCCCCTGCCCAACTCAAGCGTTATCTGGTGGGGTTTGCTCACGCCTTGGATGTGTTGCGCCCTCGTGTGCTGCTGGTCTCGGGGCTTTGGCTGCCTGATTATGCGATACGCCAATTGAATACGATTGATTGTGAGGTGTTTATCAACCCCACGCCAATTGATAAACGTAACATTGAACGTCACGCTTTAAAGCGTGCCTGTGAGGCTGTATGACAGGTAAGTCATCTCGTGATGGTTACAGTAAGTCTTATCTGGCTAAAGAGTATCCAGGACTTAACCGCACACGTAGCAAATCTAGTAATGTTTTTGGCGCATATGCGGACGCTGCTAAAGCAAAGGGTTATTTGCAATCTGATGGCTCTTTGAATCCTTCAGCTTTATCCATTTACGGCGGGCGTGCAGATTTGTGGGGTGCTGATACTGCGGAGGCTCGCGCTAGCAATAGCGAAGCCATTAACCGAATGAAAGTAGATTTAATGCTAGGTACTTCCACAGGACGCGTTTTGGGTGTGACTTCGACTCATGCCGACAAACTTAAAGCCACCACTGCTAAAGTTGCTGCTGCGCCTATGCCTGACTTTTCCAACATTCCAAAGTCTGAGCGCATGGCGGCGGTTAAAAAACTGTTAAAGAAGCCAGACAAAGAATAAAATTTCTCCCTATCCAAACCCTAGCAATAGGGTTTTTTTTCGCCTGCACATAACTATTTGATTGCTAATCAAATATATTTTTAATGCCGTTACAACTAACGCTTGACTGCCGTTAGAAATAACGCTATCATTTGAATCATGAAAGGCGTTACAACTAACGGCAACATCGGAGAATAGGCAAATGATTTCAAAAGATGAAAAATCCCATATTATGAAAGCAGCCCATGCTTATGCTAAAGCCCATAAAAATCAATTAGGTGGTGATTATGTGGTGTATTTGGCTATGGGATTGGAAAATGTACATGCGATGTTTCAATTCTTTGTTCTGATTGGAAAAAGAGAAGAAATTGCTAAGTATGCGGACAAGATTAATGCTTTTGTACTCAAGTCCCCAGTTAAAGAATTGCCTAATCTTGACGATATTGCTACTAAGACTGCGGCATTTCTTAAGAAATCTGAAGTTACACCATCTGCGCCAGAAACGGACGTTAAAGAAAAGATTTTGCTGTTGGTAACTCAAGTTAGTTTAAAACTTGATAAGAGAATCAAATTTAATGATTGGGAACAATCATTTATCAAATCCCTATCTGACCGCCTAGAATGTTATGGCTGTAGTGGATTAACCGTCAAACAGTTAGCGACTGTTGACAAACTTTACTTGCAATTGAGGTATTAAAAATGACTCGTTTAGAACATCTCTGTTTATTGTCAGTAGCTGTTTTTTTTAATGCTGACGGAACGCATACAACGCAAGTTGCATTTTATGGTGATGTGTTTGATTTTGAGGGCATTCCTACGTGGTTTGAGTCTATTGATGGTGAGGGTATCCCTGACTTGAATCTTACTGTTATACAGCCTCGTTTTTGGCATTCGTTCGATAACGGTTTTGATAACATGTTTAAAGAATACCCAGAACCTTATCGGGTTGTATCTAATCATTGTACGGTTGCTGTACCTTTGTATTGCCTTTCTGAACCGTATACTGATTTTTCGCTCCTTTATCAAGCAACTCTTGTTACCTTGCTTCAGCGTGGGCGTGTTGTCGGTTTTATTTCTGAGGATGCTTGTTTTTTAACTTCTGATTTGGAGGACAAAAATGAGTGATGTTTTGCCTAAGAAGCGTGATAGGTCGGGTGATAATTCGCGAGAACGTGTTGCTCGTCTTACGCAACAGCGTAAAGAGTTAGGTTTAGTATCAGTTACTTTATGGATACCTGCATCATCTAAGGCACATTTTAACAACTTGGCGTTAGTCGAACGCATTAAGTGCAATATTGCCTTGCCTTCGGATTTGACGACTACAAGTAAGTTAGTTGTACAGCCTGACATGTTTGGCTCTGCGCCATCGATTAAAGCTGATGATTTAGCAACACTTATTAAGTCTTATGAGGCAATTGCTCACCCCACGTCGCCGCGTTGGGAATATGGGCGGCGTATCCTTAAAGATTTAAAGGAGTTGTTGGATAATGTTACTTAGGATTGTAGTTTTGTATCGTTTTCAGGAGGTTCGTATTGAGGCATTTTGTTATCTCGATAACAGTATGTTTCATTACTTTCAAGACGGTGTTTTTAGGGAGTATCAATAATGGATATTGCTACTGTTTTAAGTTTTTTCCGAGATTTTCAAACCTTGCTTGTTCTTTTTTTAATTTTTGCGCTGCCTACTGTGGCTGGTGTCGCACTTATTGCGCAACAAACAGAAGCTGACAAAGACAAAGCTAAGGCGGGTGAAGTGGCAGATGACGAATTGCCGTTTTAGGGGATTTTGCAATGCGTCTTTTGATTTCTTTGGTTTTTAAAGGTGACTCGGTTTATACCGATTGTGCTGATGTTGATTCTTGCGATGCTGCATTTTGTCATCTCGAGGATATTGTTGAGGAATATGTAGTAGATGTTGGTGATGATGTTGCGCGTAAACATTTGAAAGCATCATCTTATTTAGACGATGAGCCGTTTTTCTTTTGGGAAAACGGTGAATATTTGGGGGCGTGAAATGAGTGATTACTTGTATTATCCAAGTAATGTATCGATTGGCTATGAGCGTCTTTATCGTAAGTTTAAAGGGCTGCCTGTCGGCCCGGTAGATGCTACAGATTTTGACGTTTGGTTTACCGAGTGCCGTTTGGATTTCCCTGATGCTGAATGTGGGTGTGGGTGTGAAGATGAAACTGATATTCCGTTTTAGTTTGAATCATCGTTATAACTAACGGCAAAAAAGCCCTTAAACTTTTAGGTTTTTGGGCTTTTTTCATTTCGCAACTATCCCACAATTTTTTAGTGTGTTTCCCCTGCGCTTGCGCCTCTCGGATACAGTAAACAGAGAACTACGTGCCATTTTTGGCATAGATTATCGTTCATTTTATCCAATTAAACATTTAGTAATCATATACTTGTTTAATGGAAACCCCAGAATTTAACCGAAACCCCACATTAACCACTTTTTTTATGCGACAACTGGTGAAAAATAGGCGAAAAAATACCCCTGTCACGGGGTTTTTTGGAGGGAAACGCTTAAAAAAAGCTTGGATAATTTTCAAGGGGGTGTTATCATTTTTTGAGGCTGGTCACAAAAGCACGGAGCGATTGCCCCGTGCGACAGCAAGACAGCTGAGTCTCAAATCTACTGTCTTGCTTGTGGCTAGATTCCTTAAGTTGAACATCCCGTAATCTAGCCACGTGGTAATAATACCATGATTAACCCTGTTTGGCTGGATGCTAAAGCCCTCGCAATTGAGTTGGGGGTTAGCATCCAGCGTGCACGTGAAATAGCGCGTAACGCTTCTATCGGTACACCCTACAAGGGTGTGCATCTGGTCACTCGTCCAGTGACTGGCTATAGGGGCAAGTTACAATATGAGGTGCTTAAATCCAGCATCTACGCTATTTCCGTGCCAGCAGAAACCGCCCCCCCTCCCCGCTTTGAATCTGTCGCTGTTGTTGACCCCTCGCGTGGTCGCGCTGCTCCTGCCCATTATGACCTTGGTTTAGTTTCCCAACCTATCGGCATTGATTGGGTAGATTTTTCGTTTTCTACAGTCCCGCATACTCCTTTTAACGGTGGTTTGGTCGTTAATTGTAACGCTGATGGCACTCTATACGTGGTGCATGAGCGTGATGATGACCATGCACTGCTTCCGCTGTGCAATGCAGTTTCAACTTCCTTTGATTCTAGGGCGGGCGGTGTGGTTGGCATAGAATCTAAATCTGTTGATTACGTAACCCAAAAATTTGTTGCTTTAACGGGGTCATTTGATACTACCGTGCGCTTGCGTTCTGATGGTTCAACAATTGAAGCCTCTGGTAATTTCGGACGCTTTAATCGCCCGGATAATCTGTTTTGTTACGCTATTCAACAAATTATCGATATTTTTAACACAAAAATTCTCCCTCTTTTGGGGTTACCTGAAGGTGTTCGTGCTGAGCCAGGTAGTCCCTATCTTGTTTCTCAATCGCGTTTAATTTTGATTTCTGATTATGACGACTTGCCTGAGTTTCGGCGTGCGTTTTTGGCGCACGAAGGCAATCTTAAAAAATCAGCGAATGTCTTTGAAACTAATAAACAAGTTGTGACTGCTTTTCTTTATCATCTTTCAAAATTTGATGAAGAAAAGTATTCAATCCCACGTACTATTAATGTTTCTAAACCATTGGATTTCAAAGAAATTTGGCATGTTAGTGATAGAGAATATGACCGTATTTTAAAAATTTATTATGAATATCGATTTGATAAAAAAATCTATGGGTATTTTTATACTTGGAAAGATGAGAATTGGACGGGCGTTAAATTTTCGCGTATCGATCTGTGTATGAATTATGCCGCAGGTTCTTACGAGTCGGCACTTGATTTGGTTCATTTATACAGTTTTCGTAGTCTTGAACGTCTTACTCCTCGTTATCTGCCTGGTTCTATCTATTGGGCTTCCCGCAAGGAAGGGAAAGTTCATGGGTACGAAAAACCAAAGGTTTATGTGAAATGTGACGAAATGCTTGCTCATGCTAAGAAAGGGCAACTTATTGAAATTGATGGCATTAAAGAATTTAAAGACGAATACTTAAAGAATTTATACAACTATGTGAAACAGCAGGGATGCCTGCGTTTTGAAATATCCTTTTTTGGAAAAAAGCTTGACCGCTATGGGCTTAATTATTTAGGTGATTTGATAGAACAAGGGGGGTATGACATGTTGATTAAACATTATGAAGCCCGATTTAAGCCCCTGCTTGCAGACAATGAAGAGACAGCTCAGTCCCAATTTGACTTGAGCACGTTAGACCCTCGTTTGCGGGGCTTGGCATTAGATTATTTCGCGGGTAGGGATTTTAGAAAAGAAGTTAAGCAGGGTGTTTTGCCCCCTAGAACTTTCTATCGTAATCGCACCGAATTATTGGCGTTTGGTATCGACATTGGCAACACATTAGCGGGCGCATTGGATGTAATCCCAGCTCCTACCCGTTTGATGGTGCTGCGTCCGCTTACGCCGTTAGTTGTACCAGATTTTTATCATATGCCCCGCACGGGTACAGGAGGTTAGTTTATGGCTGTTGTTATGTTCGGATTTGGGAAGGTTCAGGCTATGCGTTCAGGGGTGTCCACTAAGACGGGTAAACCTTGGACTATGCAGAGTTTGCTTTTTGCGCATTTTAACCCGATTACTAAACAGGAACTTGCTCGTTTTGAAGTTGCGTTTCCTAAAGATTTTGAGCCTGGAAAGTTGGCATCTTTTAACGGCTGGGTGTTGTTACACCTAGAGGAATATTGTAAACCTGATGAATTTGGGCAAGTTAAGTTAATCGGTTTTGCCAATAAGCATATGTATGCTGAGCCTTATAATCCAGCGATTCACTCTTATATTGCGGGTCTTTATGCTCGTTATGAAACATCGGATAGTTTGAATATTTCCGAAATGCCGAGTGTTTTCCCATCGGATGCTGTTAGTTCTAACGGTGTTGATAGCGAGATGACCACCGTTAGTTCTAATGGTAAGGGTGTCAAATCAGGAATGACTGTTCCTTCCACACCACCGTTACATCCCTAAAAGATGCCAAAGGTTGACGAATCGGCGTGTATGCTGACTTACGAACTCCTGATGTCACCTTTTAACGATTATTTGCTGTGGTTGTTCACGATTTTCATATTTTCTCTGGTCGCTCTGATGTGCTTTTATTGCTTGTATTTGTACCGCAGTTACAAGCTTAAAAGATTGTTTTATAACGAGTATTTACGTGTTGTTGGGACGCATATTTTACAAATGACCCCTGAAGAATTAGCAGATTTTGATGTGAGTTTGCAATCAGAATATGCACACTGGCGGTCTTTACGTGCCAATTTTTCTTTGTTTGAAGTTGTTCGGCACTTGCTGAGTTTCGGAAAGAAATGAAAATTATCTGCTGCTGTTTGCTATTACTTTTTGTGCAGTCGTCAATTGCTGCAACAGCAGATTGTAGTGCCACATCTATTAACTTACCTTCTCTATCCCTCTGCGTTTGGGATAGTAATAAGGATGGTATCCCTGATGCTGCGGGTGGTACTTGCCCTTCTGGTCAATCATCCGTTTGGGCGCGTGCTTATGGTGTCGTTAATTTAACGGCAAGTTGTCTGTCCACATCTTACTTTTCTTCAACGACCACCATCACTGCCACAACATCAGGAATTACAAATGTCTCTGGGACTTTAACAATTGTGTTACCTCCCCTTGACTCAACCCAATTTCAGGAATTGTTTTTCATTGGTTTTAAATACACGTTCCTGTTTTTGCTGTTCGTACTTGGATTGCGAACAGTATTTTTTGTGGTGACTAAGCTATTCAATGTCACTGGGCTTTTTCGTAAATAACTTAACTCAAATGGTGTAAATCATGCAACTCATGACTATTTCTAAAGGTTTGTCCACTTTCAAAGGTAAGGTTTTAGCTGGTGCTGTTGGTTTGGTTGCTTCTGTCGGTGCATTAGCTGCGCCTACTTGTACAGATACCACTGCTACATCAGTCTGTAACTTTGTTGATAATGCTGTTGTCACTTATTTTGCTGACATCAAAGCGGGTATTTTCAACGTTGCAACTTCCTACATGGGTATTGTTGTTCTCCTCGTGGCTATCGGTATCATCGTTTCTTTAGTGATGCGTAGACGTTAAGAGTTAAGCGGTGGTTACTTCACTGTCACATACGTGTATGTGACAGTGAATGACCGCCGCTTATTTTTGAGTATATAGGAGTAAAGTAGATCATGAAATTTTTATTCGCTTTGATGATGATGTTTTCTTTGTCTGCTTTTGCGGGTAATGCCATTATTGTGAATGTTAATCCGTCTGCTTCTTTACCTCCTAAGCCTAGTACAAATGGTACAGGTTACTTTATTACATCAAATGGCAGTGTAACTTATTTTGCTGCGCCTGCGGGTGTTTCTGTGCCGCTTGTGGGTGGTAATCCTACATCTTCTGCTGGTTTTAAGTATTGTCCAGATGGTGCTTGGATTTGTGAATTTTACGGATATTTAGTTTATTCCGCATCTTATACTGATATAAAAGTTGCTATATTCAATACATCATTTGTTATTTATGGTGTTTTGTTATTTTATATTTTTTTGTTTGGCACTCGTTATAATTTGGGATTAATAAGCGTTTTTGGTTACTTTAAAATGTCTCGTTTTATTCAGTCTCAAAAGCTTAAACAGCAAGATAAAACTTATTTTTTTGATACTTCTGATTGGGATTTTAAACGCCGTTACAGAGAATCAGAAGAAACTGCTATTTTTCCAAGTTTTTCTAATATTTTTTCAGATAAAGTTACAGAAGAAGACCGGAGCGAATGGGATTATAAACGCCGTTATGAAGATGCTAAACAAACCAGTATTTTTCCTGATTTTAGTTCTATAGACCTTATCCCATCAGGTGTTACAGAAGAAGACCGGAGCGAATGGGATTATAAACGCCGTTATGAAGATGCGCTTGCAAGTGACCCTTACACCGATTATCGAGCAACGAAGTATTTTGAGGATTCAGTTCACGAGGATACTTCTATTTTTGCTCATTTCTTCCATAAGAAACTGAAAGATGAGGCTGAGTCTAATCCTTATACAGATTATAGGGCTATTGATTATCTTGAAGATTCAGTTCACGAGGACACTTCTATTTTAGATTGGTTTCTTGCAAAAAAATCTGAAGAACACAGTGAATCATCTTTTATGGATTATTTTACACGTTGGGATTTTTTCGGTGCGCGTGTTGATAGTTCTGGTTCTGAGAGTTCGCGTTTATTTGGCAGTGATATTTTTTCTTTGGGTTCTTTTGGTTCTTCAAAAGATGAAGGTGGTTATGATGACTGGAGGGGCTAACTATGGTTTTTACTGTATGGGACGTTTTAGCTATTTTTTTAGGCTCTTTAAGTGGTTTTGCAATCTTTTTGCCTTTTTGGTCGCTTTTTCGTCTGTAAATTTATGGGCATATCCCGTTGAACATTTTCAGTTTAAACCTGCTACTGATTTATCTAAGATTTCGTACAGATTAATAAGTGATTATTTTGAAAATCTTGATAAATTACCTGTTGATTTTCAGGTGCTAGTTAAATATTTGTACACTACTCCAGTTTTTAATTCCACAGATAACGTGCCCGGTCAATATCTCGCTTGTGGTTCTTCTTCAAGTCCTCTTTTTATGGATTTGATTTCTATGTATCCAGTCGCTTCTACTTTTAAGCGTGATATTCCAGTTGCTAATTCGCCTAAGAGTGCTTTTATTTCTCTTTTGGCTGCGGATTCTGAAATTGCTACTCAACGTTCGACCCTTAAAGATACGGGTTTAGTTCCTCCTCCTTATGATACTGCTGGTGTTGTAGTGAAACAGCTTTATCCTACGGCTGTTGATTATTTACATTTTATTTATAGGTATTTCCCGCCTAAAGCATTGATTATTAATGAATCTTTTCCGATAGTTGCTCCTAAAGATAAATATTATTGTCATAACAAACCGTTTAAATATCCGGGTGAAACTGAATCTCATTTTAATTCATATGTTACTTCTAACGACTATTCGATTTTCAATCCTGATATGTCTTGTGTTTCTGCCAATGGCGATAATTTTCAAGCAATATGTCAATCTATTGCTACTGGTCTTGGTGGTAACATTAAAGGTTATTATTATCCTTGGGACTTTGGGCAAACTTATTCGTTTTGTGAGGTTGTTGCTCCAGACGGAACACGTGCTGAGTTTTTGGGTTCGCCTACTAGCTGTTCGGGTTGTCCTGCTTCTACGGCTTGTCAAGTGGGTTTTCGTGGTACTAATCCTATTTCTTATTGTGTTCCTACTGCCACTGTAGCTGATACTGAACTGCTTTCAAAAGGTTGGGGAGTACCCGATTATTTGCTTGATTCTGCCCAGTTTTTTTATAAGCATCCGCTGACTTATGAAGTTTTGCGTTATTATGATTATTCTTTGCTAACTCATTGTTTTAATGGCAAAACAATTAATTGTAATAATTATGTGACTTATTTTCGCACTAATGATGCTTATGGTTTAGATGCTACTAATAATCGTTTATATGCGGGCTGGTTGACCCATAATATTTCTTCTGAGCAATATATTTATAAGGATTCAGCTACAAATAATTTTGTTGTGCAACGTGATTTTAAATATAAAATTATTCGTGCGAAAACGAACGCTTTAGTAACTGTCACTGTACGTTTGGTTTTTTATTTAGGGTCTGAATCTAGTACATGCGTTTCTAAATTACTTATTTCTTATTTTACTTCAGACGGTTTTAAATTAACTGCTTCTGATGTTGTGCCAATTGATTATTACGGCACAACTAATCTTTTTTACACCCCTCCTACTTCACCTGATTCTTCTGAGCCTAAAATTTCATCTGTTGATTTTGGGGTTGCGCCTACTGTTACTGTTGATTCTTCCATTAAAGAGGATTGGTATAAAGATTCTTTGTCCACTCCTTTTCTTAATGTTTTTAAGAATTGGAAATTAAATCTTAATATTGCTTGTAATCCGTTAGAACTAACGGTTTCTTATCCTTTCTTCGGAGTGGAAACTTACACAACAAATTTTATTTGTGTTGCGATGTCGGCTCAAAACAAGTTTGTTAATGGGTTTACTAATTACGGTCTTATGCGTCTTTTTTTTACTGTTTTGTTTTTCTTTGCGTCACTTCGTACTATTTTAGATGCCTAGGATTTTTAAAATGAAACGTATTTTATTATTATCTTTGTTATTCCTTTCGTGTTCAGCATCAGCTATCTTGCCTGTGTTTATCCCTATCGTAAGTGTGCTTGAGTCTTTGCCTGTGGTGGTTAATGTTGTTCGTGCGGGCGCGTTTGGTGCTGACGTTGTCGCTATGGGTGTTCGTGGGGCGGCTGGTGTCGCTTCTAATGATGCAATATCTGCTGCGGCTGCGCCTGTAATATCTTTGATTACTGAGGGTACTTTAGCGTCTAATAGTGCTCTTTTTGGTTTGTCTGCTGTTGAAAGTGCTGTGGTTGCTTCAGCAGTGGGTTTTACAGGCGTTACGATTTCGGAGTTTAGTATTGTTGCGGGAATGCTTGTGGCTGTTGGTGGTGGTGTTTCTGTTTGGCAATCAATACCTTATAAAGAGGATGGTATTGATAAAGTGGATTATGTCAACCCTTTGACTTTATCACGAGCTTCCGCTATTCCGAATGATAATGTAATTCGCATTGCTACTAAGCCGCTTGATGCTAAAACTTCAGAATATCGTAAATACCAAGAAATGGCTGTTAATAATAAAGTAACTGATTTAACTAATCATTTTGCTGGTCAATATGGTATGGAAGGGAAATTAACTACAACATATTCAGCCTGTCATAATTATTTATCTTATTGCGCTGAAGGTGGTTGTGGTAATGATTATGGTGATCCTAAAGCTTGTGTTTTTCCCACTATTCAAGATGCGGTTAAATTTGATAATAATTTTTATTCAACGCATGTTCTTGGGTCTTATGGTCAGTCTGCTACTACATTAGGTAGTACCTATCCTGCTGATATGACCACTAGCGTTATATCTGTTGTGTCTAGTCTTATTATTAGTGCTTATGGTGATTTTTATATGGAATCTCGTACTACTAATATTATTCTTGGCTATAATATGGAGAGTTATAAATGCGGTCCTGGTTTAACGCCTACTGGTATTGAGACGGGCGGGTCTTTTTTGTGTTTGCCTGATTATTCGCTCGATGCCGAGTATTTGCAGGCAGAATACATTCGTGATGGTATTCCACAAATTGAAGTGTGGGCAGATAATACTGTTCATTTTCATCCTTCGTTTTTAAAGTCCCGTAACGAGAAAAAAGCTTATGGGGCTGTCATGAATGGGGAAATTAAGGACGGTCGTTTTTTATTGTCTTGGAAAGATGATAGTGCTATAGAACATGTTTACCAGTATTCGCGAGATGAAAAGTATGCAATTAATCGCCATCAACTTAATAAGGTTAATAAGCAAGCATACAAAAATGGTTTGTTAGATGCGAATGTACAATCATCTTCCACTGTGCCTAGTCCTGATGATCTGGTTAATTTACAATTTAGCACTGCTTTTACTGATAATAAGTTATTGGATGCTGAATTATCTTATTCAGCGACTAAGCCAATTTATACTACGTCTACGACTAATCCCACGACTAATCCTGCGACTAATCCTGTTCCCGGAACTGACCCTGCGACTAATCCCACGACTAATCCTGCGACTAATCCTGTTCCCGGAACTGACCCTGCGACTAATCCCACGACTAATCCCACGACTAATCCTGTTCCCGGAACTAACCCTGCGACTAATCCCGCAACTGACCCTACGGGTGCGGTTAATCCATCGATAGATTTTGGTTCTGCTCCAAATGTCACTATTGATACATCTATTCCCAAGGATTGGTATAAAAATTTATTGCCGTTGCCTTTTTTGGATACTTATCGCAATTACAAGCCTTCTTTGCAATCTGCCGCTTGTCCTGTTTATGACATTCCGACAGGTAAGATTTTGACCGAATATTTATCTTTCACGGGTTTCACAGATGATACGGTTTTTGTCCTAGATATGCCGTGTAAGCTTATATCTCCTTATTATCAATCGTTAAGGTCTTTATTTATGCTGTCTTATTTCTTGATGGCTATTTTTATTATTTTGTCTGCGTGAGGAATATTTTATGACTGATGCTGTGGATGTTGTGATTGTTCAGCCTTCTCCTCTTGACCCTACGCCTGACCCTACGCCTAAGCCTACGCCTGACCCTGTGCCTGACCCTGCGCCTGACCCTGCGCCTATACCTCCTGCATCTGGCTATAATGTTGGTGAAGGTGGCGATGTGGGCGTTACCCAAACACCTACAGAAACTGGTGGCTTTATTACAGCTATAGACCCGACTGCTGGGGGTACAGTTTCTCCAGACGATACCACGCTTATAGGCACTTTTATGGCGGCGGTGGTTGGTTTATTTTTGTTTATCATCAAGATATTGCTTGGTGGTGGCATTTTAAAATTTATTGTTTTTTTGGTGGTTAGTGCCATAGTCACATTACTTTATAAAGTGTTGCCCACTTTGATTCCTGAGCAGTTTAAGACTTTTTCTTCTGTGGACCAGGCGTTTAATGTACTTCCTGATGGTGCGCATTATTTTTTAGGCATGTTTGCTGTTGATGTGGGAATTCCTATGTTGATAGCCGCTTATATTGCTAGGTTTTTAATTCGCCGTATTCCGTTTATTGGTTAATTGCCGTTATAACTAACGCTTTAGGAGTTTTTTAATGCCAGTTAATGCTTATTCAGGGACGCCGGGTTCTGGCAAAACTTATACGGTTTTGTCAAGTGTTATTCTTGAACATTTGGCGGTCGGTCGGCGGGTTGTGACCAATTTAGAAGGTTTAAGGTTGGGGTCAATTCGCAATTACTTGATGAAAAAAAAGAAAATTAGACCTGAGAACATTGGTGAATTGGTGCTTGTTCCCGATTCTGCTATTGGACTTCCAAAGTTTTTTCCGAGTGAATATAAACCTACGGGTTTAGAAGATGCACATGATGCAATGGAAGCTGATGATGGCGTTGTTGTAACTGTAACTGATTCGGTGGTTCAGCCGGGTGATTTGGTTATTATTGATGAGGCTTGGAAATGGTTTGAGCAGGGCAGTGATATTTCTGAGGATATGCTTAATTTTTTTCGGTTTCATCGCCACTATAAACACCCTGATACTGATATTCCCTGCGATTTAATTGTTATTACTCAATCAATTATTGATTTAGATAAGAGACTCAAACGTTTAATTGTTTTCACATCTGTGACTAATAAACTCGTTGAAGTCGGCATGTCTAACCAATGTCGTGTTGATTTATATTCAAAGACTTTGACTAATCGCAAGCCACTTAGAACCCAAGTCATTACTTATAAATCTGAAATATATTCTCTTTACAGTTCTTCTCGCGGTGGCAAAAGTTCAAAAGGTAGCCTTAAAGAACAGTTAATTGATAAGC
>JACCEE010452904.1_pt1 | contig 16081 bp, 16 predicted proteins | sample 7449931 | NCBI WGS metagenome assembly JACCEE01 (sample SAMN15323457, study PRJNA562643) | freshwater metagenome | isolation source: river surface water | place: USA:Blue River Watershed | collected 2017-08-19 | reverse complement strand
CTGCACGCCGGAATAGTCGAACTCACAGGCCTGGCCAATGATGATCGGTCCGGCGCCGATGATGAGAATGCTTTTGAGGTCGGTGCGCTTGGGCATTATGTGTTCTCCTGGGCCGTGGCCATCAATGCCGTGAAGCGGTCAAACAGGTAAGCGATGTCGTGCGGGCCGGGCGAGGCTTCGGGGTGACCCTGGAAGCAGAACGCGGGCTTGTCGGTGCGGGCCAGGCCCTGCAGCGTGCCGTCGAACAGCGACACATGGGTGGCACGCAGGTTGGCGGGCAGCGTTTTTTCGTCCACGGCAAAACCGTGGTTCTGGCTGGTGATGCTGACGCGGCCGTTGTCCAGGTCTTTGACCGGGTGGTTGGCACCGTGGTGGCCGAACTTCATCTTGAAGGTCTTAGCACCCGAGGCCAGGGCCATGATCTGGTGGCCCAGGCAGATGCCGAAGGTCGGAATGCCAGTCTCGATCAGTTCGCGGGCGGCGGCGATCGCGTAGTCGCAAGGCTCCGGGTCACCCGGGCCGTTGGACAGGAAGATGCCGTCAGGCTGGAGCTTGAGCACTTCGGCCGCCGGCGTTTTGGCAGGCACCACGGTGACTTTGCAGCCGCGTTCGGCCAGCATGCGCAAGATGTTTTTCTTCACGCCGAAGTCATAGGCGACCACGTGGAATCGAGGGGCGGTCTGCGTGCCATAGCCAGAGCCGAGCTTCCATTCGGTCTGCGTCCAGTCGTAGCCTTGGGCCACGGTGACTTTTTGGGCCAGATCCAGACCCGCCATGGAAGGGGCGGCCTTGGCGGCGGCAATGGCCTGATCGATCAGGGCTTGGGTGACCTTTTCGCCAGCGGCCAGCCCGACGATGGCGCCGTTTTGCGCACCCTTGCTGCGCAGCACGCGGGTGAGCTTGCGGGTGTCGATGTTGGCAATCGCCACCGTGCCACTGTCTTTAAGGTAGTCGGACAGCGACCGACTGGAGCGGAAGTTGGAAGCCAGCAGCGGCAAGTCTTTGATGATGAGGCCTGCGGCATGGACTTGATCGGCTTCGATGTCCTCGACGTTGACGCCGTAGTTGCCGATGTGCGGGTACGTCAGGGTGACGATCTGCTGGCAGTAGCTTGGGTCGGTGAGGATTTCCTGGTAACCGACGATGGAGGTGTTGAAAACGACCTCACCGACGGTGGAGCTGGTGGCTCCGATGGAATTGCCGATAAAGACCGTGCCGTCTGCAAGCGCCAGGATGGCGGGCGGGAAGGTTCCCTGAAGAGACAAAAGCACTGGGTTCTCCGATGGGTTTCGGGTACGCCTCAGCGCTCAGAACACAATGGTACTGTGTTTGGCTGCTTGTTCGAGGGAGTGGGAGCTGGCTGGGCTGGGGCGTACGGGGTTGATGCGGGAAAGCCTCTCATTATAGCCTGTCAGACTGTGTTGGCTGGTGAGTGCCTCGCCAAAAAACCAGCCGTACGGGCCTAATTTTTCACAAACCGGTAGTGGCACTGGCGTGAAGACAGATGGCCGCGGCGGTAGCGACATTCAGCGATTCTTCTCCGCCAGGCTGGGCAATGCGCACCTGCAAAGTGGCCCGAGCCATAAGGCTGCCGCGCACGCCCTGCCCTTCGTGGCCCATGACCCATGCGCAGCGAGAGGGCAAGCGCGCCTCGCACAACAACTCATGCAAAAAAGGGCCTTGGTGCGAGCTGGTGGTCACCAAGGGCAGCGCCAAAGCGTCCAGATCACACTCCTGCAGGCCCTCCGCCAGGTGCAGGCCGAAATGCGCCCCCATACCTGCGCGCAGCACCTTGTGTGACCACAACGCCGCCGTGCCCTGCAAGGCCAGGACCTGTCGAAAGCCAAAGGCACTGGCACAGCGCAGGATGGCACCCACATTGCCCGCGTCTTGCAGGCGGTCCAAGATCACCGTGGGGGTGTCCGGTTCAATGGCCTGTGCCGCCGGTGGAGCCATGACAAAACCCATGCGGGCTGGCGACTCCAGACCACTGAGACCAGCAAAAATCTCATCAGGCATCACAGTAACCGGCACATTCAGCCCCAACCACTCATCAGCCACCGTGCTGCCCGAGAATGTTTGCGCCATCACCACGCGGTCTGGCCGCGCGCCACGCTGCAGAGCAGCTCGGCACAAGTGGTCGCCCTCTAGCCAAAACTGGCCGAGCTTGCGATAAGCATTGGATTCTTGCGCCAGACGGCGCAAGGTCTTGACCAGTGGATTGTCGCGTGAGGTGATCAGGTTCATCGAATGCTCCGGCCAACAGGGGCAAAACTGGTGCGGTGGCAGGGGCTTGGGCCGTGCTCGGCGAGCGCCTGCAGGTGCTCGGCAGTGCCGTAGCCTTTGTGGCGATCGAAACCGTATTGGGGGTATTGCGCATGCAGTTGCGCGCACATTCGGTCACGGCACACTTTGGCCAAAATGGATGCAGCCGAAATCGAAGGCACCAGCGCATCACCTTGCACAATGGCCTCAGCGCGCACATCCAGCACCGGCAGGCGGTTGCCGTCGACCAGGACTTTCACGGGCTTGAGCCGCAGGCCATCGACAGCGCGACGCATCGCCAGCAAAGTAGCCTGCAGGATATTGAGTTGGTCAATTTCTGCCACAGTGGCTTCGGCAATCGAGCAGCACAGCGCCTTGGCCAGAATTTCGTCATAGAGTTTTTCGCGGCGCTTTTCGCTCAGTTTCTTGGAATCGTTCAGGCCCGCAATAGGCTTGAGATCATCCAAGATGACGGCTGCAGCCACAACCGGGCCAGCCAGAGGCCCCCTGCCCGCTTCGTCCACTCCGGCCACCAGCCCCACGGTGTCCCAGTCCAGCGCGCGCTGTTCAGGCGCCAAGGATTTTCTGGATCGCATGGGTTGAAAGTGTGGGCATGTCTTGGCGTAGTTCATGGTGCAGCGCGGTAAAACGCTCTTGCAGGCGGCGCACGGCCACAGGGTCATCGAGCCAGGCCAGTACCTCACGGGCCAAGACTTCGGGCTGCACCTGTTCCTGCAAAAACTCGGGCACCAGGCTTTCGCCGCACAGGATATTGGGCAGGCCCACCCAGGGCAGCAGACGCTTGCCATTGGCCATGCGCCAGGACAGCCACTGCATCTTGTAGGCAATGACCATGGGACGCTTGAACAAGGCGGTTTCGAGCGTGGCGGTGCCGCTGGCCACCAGGGCCACATCGCATGCTGCCTGCACCGCATGCGACTGCCCCATGACCACTTTCACATGCGCAGTCATGCCGTTGGACTGCAGCGTCTGTTCGATGGCCGGGCGCAGTTGCTCGTGGGTAGGTAACACAAATTGCAACAGTGGCCGTTCATCTCGCATGCGGCGGGCGGCCTGCACAAACGGTTCGATCAGATAGCGTATTTCGGCTGACCGGCTGCCGGGCAGCAAGGCCACCACTTGCGCATCGGGGTTGAGCCCCAGCTTGAGCCTGGCGGTGGTTCGATCCGGGTCCAGCGGGATCACGTCGGCCACCGGATGCCCGACAAAGGTGCCCTCAATGCCATGCTGCGCCAGCAGTGCTGGCTCAAAGGGGTAGAGGCACAGGATGTGCCGCACGCTCTCGCGGATCTTGTCCACCCGCTCTGGACGCCAAGCCCAAATGGACGGACACACCAGCTGGATGGCCGGAATACCACGCTGCTTGAGTGCACGCTCCACCGTCAGGTTGAAGTCCGAGGCGTCCACGCCCACAAACAGGTTGGGCGGGTTTTGCAATAAATCGTCCATCAGTTGCCGGCGGATGCCCGTGATGCGGCGGTAGCGCATCAGCGCTTCCACCAGACCGCGCACCGAGAGTTCGTCGCAAGACCAACGGGACTCGAAACCCTGGGCCTGCATCTGAGGCCCGCCAATACCGGTAGCCTGCAGATCGGGCCAGGCTTGACGCATACCCCCGAGCAGCAAAGCAGCAAGCTGATCACCCGAACGCTCAGCCACAACCATGGACACACGCATGCCGCTCAAGCCCCCTGCCCCACTCAGGACTTCAGAGTCTGGCGGATGATGCCGCAGATCTCGTCGATGCTGGTATCCGGCAGTTCCGGGTAAATGGGCAAAGACAGGCAGCGTGACGCCACATCCTCGGTCACCGGAAAGCGCTGGCCCGCAGCGATATCGGCAAACACCTTTTGCTGGTGCAGCGGCACAGGGTAGTAAATCGCACTGGCAATCTGCTGCGCAGCCAATGCCTTCTGGATGTCGTCGCGGCGGTCGGTCAGCATCGTGTACTGGTGGTACACGTGCAAACCAATGCCGTCTTCATGAGGGGTCTGGATGCCCAGCCCCGCCAAACCTGCGTTGTAACGGTGCGCCACGCGGCGGCGTTGCTGGTTGTAATGGTCAATGTGCGGCAACTTGGCGCGCAGCACCACCGCCTGCAACTCGTCCAGGCGGCTGTTGTAGCCAATGATGTCGTGGTAATAACGCACCTTGCTGCCGTGGTTGCGCAGCATGCGCAGCTTCTCGGCCATGGCATCTGACTGGGTCGTCACCATGCCACCGTCGCCATAGCAACCCAGGTTTTTGCTTGGGAAGAAACTGAATGCCCCCACCTCACCCATCGAGCCAGTCTGGCGGCCGCCCACGTTGGCGCCGAAGGACTGCGCGCAATCTTCGATCAGGCGCAAGCCTTGCTTTTGCGCCAGCTCCAACAGTGGCTGGATGTTAGCGGGCTGGCCAAACAGGTGCACCGGCAGCAAGGCCTTGGTGCGGGACGTGGTGGCCTTGGCCACCTGCGCCACGTCGATGTTGAGGGTCTGCGGATCAATGTCCACAAATACCGCTTTGGCGCCCACATAGGCGATGGCTTCGGCTGTGGCGATGAAGGTGAACGGTGTGGTGATCACCTCATCGCCAGGGCCGATGTCCGCGGCCAACAATGCCAGGTGCAGCGCGTCGGTGCCATTGGCACAGGTGATCGCATGCTTGACACCAAGGTATGCCTCGGCTTCTTTCTCGAAAGCCTGCACATTGGGGCCCAGGATGTAGTGGGCTGCATCCAGCGTGGCCGCCATCGCGGGCTCGATTTGGGCCTTGAGGTCGCGGTACTGGCCCGCCAGGTCAACCATGGGAATGCGCATGGCAATGCCCCTTTCAGAAAATCAGGAAATCAGCCGGGTGGCTTCGGTGATGCGCTGCACGGCTTCGAGCGCACGGCGCCCTGCCCGGCCCGTCACTTTGGGTTGTCGCTGCTGTCGCACGCTGTCCACAAAATCAACGATTTCGCTGTACAACGGGTCGGCTTCGCCAAAGGACTGTTCTTGGCGCTCGATGGCATTCTCAGGGTCAAGCATCGGATCGACCGCCCCTCGGTAGGTGGTCAGCGTTCGCGCCTGAAAGTCCAGCGAGTGGCAGGCTTTGCTCTGGAAAACGCGCATCTTGCGCTCGCTCTTGCTGCTCACACGGCTGGCCGTGATGTTGGCCACACACCCATTGGCGAAACGGATGCGGGCGTTGGCAATGTCGATGTCATTTGTCAGCACACGGGCGCCTGAGCAGTCCACGCTTTCGAGCTCACTGTCCACCAGCGACAGGATCAGGTCCACATCGTGGATCATCAGGTCCAGCAGCACGCTCACATCGGTGGCACGGGGCTTGAACGGCGCCAGACGCGAAGAGTCAATGAAGCGCGGGTCATGCAGCACTGGCTCCAATGCCAGCGCCGCCGGGTTGAAGCGTTCAAGGTGGCCAACTGCCAGCACCAGGCCTTTTTGATCGGCCAGGGTAATCAGTTCATCGGCTTGCGCCAGGGTGGTCGTCATGGGTTTTTCCACCAACACATGCACACCCGCTTGCAAGAACTCCAGACACACATCGTAGTGCGCCTGTGTGGGCACCACGATGCTCACCACATCGACCTGACCCAGCAGTTCGCGGTAATCCGTCAGCGCCTTGCAGCCCAGCGGGCCTGCAACGGCATCGGCCACGTCCTGGCGACTGTCCACCACGGCGATCAGTTCACAGCCGGGGATCTTGGTGTATTTCTGCGCGTGGAACTTGCCCAGGTAGCCCACACCAATCACAGCACAACGCAGTGGCTTCATATTGGGCTCCTCAAGCTGAACGGGCGCGGCGTCGCACAATACCGGCCTTGCCTGCACCGGCCAAAAAGTCCAGCATCATGACCACATCGGGTTGTGCCTCGGGGGTTTGCACGGCGATGTCATGGATGCGCTTTTTGGCGGCATCCAAAGTCAGGTTCTCGCGGTAGAGTGCTTTGTGCATGGCCTTGATTGCGGCAATGCGGGGAGCCGAAAAACCCCGACGGCGCAGGCCTTCGGCGTTGACCGTGCGGGCATCCGCTGGCTGACCTTCGCAGGTGACAAAAGGCGGCAGATCGGCAAACAGCAGCGAGCACATGGCCGTGAAACTGTGCGCACCCAGGCGCAGAAACTGGCGCACCACGGTAAAGCCGCCCAGAATTACCCAGTCGTCCACATGCACATGGCCCGCCAACTGCGAGTTGTTGGCAAAAATCGTGTGGCTACCGATCTGACAGTCGTGCGCCAAATGCACGTAAGCCATGAACAGGTTGTCGTTGCCAATGCGCGTGATGCCGCCACCCGACACGGTCCCGGCATTGAAAGTGCAGAACTCGCGGATGGTGTTGCCATCGCCAATGATCAGGCGTGTGGGTTCACCGGCGTATTTTTTGTCTTGCGGGGCGGCGCCCAGCGCGGCGTAGTTGTGGATGGTGTTGTTGCAGCCAATCGTGGTGTGGCCTTCGATCACACAATGCGAGCCTACAGTGGAGCCTTCGCCGATCGTGACATGCGCGCCAATGACGCTGTAGGGCCCCACACAAACCGAGGGGTGCAGTTGCGCACCGAGCTCGACGATGGCACTGGGATGGATGTTGCTCATGTGCGCGCCTCAGGCAATTTTGCGCATGGTACACATCAGATCGGCTTCGACTGCGACCTCTTCGCCCACCAGAGCACGTGCCTTGAACTTGAAGATGCCTGCCTTCATGCGGTCGATGCTGACATCCAGAATCAACTGGTCGCCCGGCTCCACAGGACGCTTGAAACGCGCACCGTCAATGCCAGCAAAGTAGTACACCGTGTTGTCGTCCGGCGCCGAGCCGATGGCATCGAACGACAACAGGGCTGCAGCCTGCGCCAGCGCTTCAAGCATGAGCACACCAGGCATGACCGGACGGTGTGGAAAGTGGCCCATGAAAAACGGCTCGTTGATCGACACATTTTTGATGGCCTTGATGCGTACGCCCTTTTCAATTTCCAGCACCCGATCGACCAGCAAGATCGGGTAGCGGTGCGGCAATTGCTTGAGGATCTGGTGAATGTCCATCGTCGTCATGGCTGTTCTTTCTGCAATGTTTGTAATTGTTGTTCCAGTGCCCGCACACGCTCACGCATGCGCGCAAGTTGCTTGAGGCTGGCAGCGTTCTTTTCCCACTGGACGTTCTCGTCGATCGGGAACATGCCGGTGTACTGACCGGGCTTGAGGATGGAGCGCGTCACCACCGAAGCGGCCGAAACGTGCACACCATCGGCCAGGCTCAGATGGCCCAGCACCACCGCACCGCCGCCCACCGTGCAATGGGCTCCGATTTTCGCACTCCCGGCGACCCCCACACACCCGGCCATGGCGGTGTGTGCCCCCACATGGACGTTGTGACCGATCTGGATCAGGTTGTCGAGCTTGACGCCGTCTTCAATGACTGTGTCTTCCAGCGCACCGCGGTCAATGCAGGTGTTGGCACCAATTTCAACATCGTTGCCGATGCGCACCGCACCCAACTGCTCGATTTTTTCCCATTGACCCGCATGAGGCGCAAAGCCAAAACCGTCAGCGCCAATCACCACCCCGGGATGCACAATGCATCGCTGGCCAATCTGGCAACCGTGACCTACCGTGACACGCGAATGCAATACGCTGCCCGAGCCGATCGATGCACCGGCTTCCACTACACACAGGGGGCCGATCACCACGTCTTCTGCCAGTACCGCCAAGTCATCGACCACCGCCGAAGGGTGAATGCGCGGACAGGCCGGCAAGGGGTGCTGCTCACGCCAGAGCCTGGTCAGGCGTGCAAAGTACAGGTACGGGTCATCGCTCAGGATGCAGGCGGCGCGGGGGCCAACCGACGCATGCAGGGCAGGCGCCAGGATCACCACACCCGCCTGACTGGTCTCCAGTTGGGCACGGTAGCGCGCATGGCTCAGAAAACTGATGTCATCGGGCCCCGCGCCGTGCAAGGGGGCCAGGCGCTGGACCTGCTGCTCGGGCGAGCCGATCAGGCTGCCGCCCAAGCGTTCAACAATGAAACCCAGGCTCAGCGCCACAATCGTCGCCCGCCTGGATCACTTGCCGCCGTTGAGCGCCTTGATGACCTTGTCCGTGATATCGTGTTTGGGGTTGACGTAGACGGCCTCCTGAAAGATCACGTCGTATTTTTCAGACTCGGCCACCTGCTTGACAGCACGGTTGGCACGCTCGACCACCACTTGCTGCTCTTCGTTCTTGCGCGCGTTGAGGTCTTCTTGAAATTCGCGGCGCTTGCGCTGGAAATCGCGGTCTTGCTCAACCAGCGCTTTCTGGCGGTTGTTGCGCTGACTCTCAGACAACGTGGGCGCTTCTTTTTCGAATTTTTCAGAGGCTGCTTTCAGCGTGTTGCCGGCATCTACAAGCTCTTTTTCCCGACGCGAAAACTCCTGCTCCAACTTGGCTTGCGCCTGTTTGGCCGATGGCGCTTCGCGAAAAATACGCTCAGTGTTGACAAAGCCCATTTTGAAATCCTGTGCTTGGGCCAAATTTGCACTGCAGGTCAACATGCCAGCGACAAAGGCCAGCAGCAAATGGGGAAAGCGGGTATTCATTAGAAGGACGTTCCGATCTGGAATTGGAGTTTTTGGATTTTATCTGTAGAGCGGGCATTGATCGGCAAACCATAGGAAAAGCGCAGCGGCCCCATTGGAGAGATCCAACTCAAGCCCACACCGTAAGAGGAACGCAGCTTCTTCAAATCGATACTTTCGCTGTCGGCATAGGCATAACCCGTATCCACAAACCCGAACAAGCGCAAGGTTTTGTCATTGCCCGCACCAGGAAAGGGGCCAATAGCCTCAAGATTGAAAACCACTTTCTTCGAGCCGCCTTCATACAAAACCTGTCCCGTGTTCGAGTCTGTCTTGGTTTCACCCAGAGAGGACTGTTGATAGCCCCGGACACTGCCCAACCCCCCGACATAGTAATTTTTGAACCAGGGATACCCTTGCCCATTCAACCCCTTGCCCAAGCCCAAATCAGCGTTGAATGCAAAAGTAAACTTCTTGGTGAGCGGCAGGTACTGCTGGAATTGGTAATTGGCACGGACATAACGGGTGTCACCCGCAACACTCAGATCGGAAAAAAAACGCTGATAAGTACCTTTGGTCGGCACCAAAGCACTGTCTCGGCCATCTCGAGCCCAACCCAAGGTCAGGGGCAAAGATGTCCATGTTCCGGGGACCCGATTGGAAGGGAGGTAGGTGCCGTTCTTTACTTCGGTTTGCTCGGCATTGGCGCCAACGTAAACCGTGTCCCGCTCTGTGACAGGCACGCCAAAGCGCAAACCCAAGCCGGAGTTCACAATGCTGTATGTATTTGTATCGGCGTAGTACGGTCGTGTGGTCCGATGAAATACATCGATCGTGCGCGAGATGCCGTTTTCGGTGTAATAGGGATCGGTGGTGCTGAGCACGATATTGCGGTTGTATTTGCTTGTGTTGACCTGCAAAGCCAGGTAGTTGCCCGAGCCGAAGGCATTTTCCTGGGTAATGCCGAACATCAAAGCCACTTTTTCGGTCGATGAAAAACCAGCCCCCAGCGTGATGCTGCCGGTGGGTTTTTCGGTCACATTGAATTGCAAGTCCACCTGATCAGGTGAAGCCGGAACTTCCTGCGTGTCAATATTCACCTCGGTGAAAAAGCCAAGACGATCAACCCTGTCGCGCGAAAGCTTGATCTTGTCGCCGTCATACCAGGCTGATTCGTACTGCCGCAATTCACGACGAATCACTTCGTCACGGGTGCGGTTGTTGCCCGCCACCAGAATTCGGCGCACATAAGCACGTCGAGCCGGCTCCGCTTGCATCACCATCACCACACGATTGGTGCTGCGGTCAATTTCGGGCTTAGGCTCAACTCGGGCAAAGGCAAAACCGAACTTACCAAAGTGATCGGCAAATGCCTTGGTTGTCTCAGAGACGGTCTCAGCGTTGTACGGTTGCCCGGCCTGAATTTTGACCAGTGTCTTGAACTCGTCTTCTTTTTCCAGGTAATTGCCTTCCAAACGAACCGCTGACACCACAAAACGCTCACCTTCCGTGATGTTGATGGTGATGGACATTTCCTGCTTGTCGGGCGACATGGAGACCTGAGTGGAGTCGATTCGGAACTCCAGAAATCCACGAGAGAGGTAGTAGGAGCGCAGACTCTCCAAGTCGCCATTGAACTTGGTGCGCGAATAGCGATCAGATTTGGTATACCAGCTCATCCAGTTGCCAGTGTCCAGGTTGAATTGATCGCGCAAAGTGCTTTGCGAAAATACTTTGTTGCCAACGATCTGGATGTCTTTGATTTTTGCCGGCGAACCTTCGGTGATGCTGAAGGCAAGGTTCACTCGGTTGCGGTCAATCGGCGTGGCGGTGGTCACCACCTCGGCCGCATACAGGCTGCGGCCAATGTACTGACGCTTGAGCTCCTGTTCTGCTTTGTCAGCCAGCGCCTTGTCGTAGGGGCGCCCTTCGCTCAGGCCCACTTCTTTCAGGGCCTTGATCAGCACATCCTTGTCGAATTCCTTGAGGCCCAGAAACTCCAGGCCAGCAACGGTTGGGCGTTCTTCAACCACAACCACCAGCACATCGCCCTGGGTTTCCAGACGTACGTCCTTGAACAACCCCAAAGCAAACAGCGCACGAATGGCAAGGGCTCCCTTGTCATCGCTGTAGGTCTCGCCCACGCGAACCGGCATGGACGCAAACACCGTACCGGCCTCCACCCTCTGCAAGCCTTCGACACGGATATCGCGCACGGTGAATGGGCTCACCGCCCAAGCCGGCATGGCCGCAACCCAAGCGCCCAGCAGGCTCACAACCAAGGGGCGCAGCGAAAAAACAGAAGGAATCAGGATCATGGGTGCCGAAAAGGTGAAAAAAACACGAAACCATTCGAACCAAGGCATCGAACCGGTCAATTAAAGTGTCCAAAATCAACAGGAATATACCTTACAAGACATGGAAGAGCACGCTCGGGCAAAGAAGGCTTTTCAGGCGCAAAGTCGCGCCACAAAACGCTGTGCATATGCACGCGATTCAGCGTCTATGCTCAGCAAATCGGCCAATGCCTGGGGCGCTGGCGGTGCGTAGGCCTGCAACGTGTCGGCGTTGACCGCATGGATCTGATCAAAACGGATCCGCTCCTCTAAAAAGGCCTGCACCGCCACCTCATTGGCCGCATTGAGCACAGCACACACCCCAGGGGATGCGCGCAGCGCCTCGAAACCCAGCTTCAGTCCCGGGTAGCGACGCGGATGCTCATGGGCATGGATGGACTCGAAGGTCATGGGCTGTAACTGGCTGAAGTCCAGTATGCGGGCACCCGAGGCGATGCGCTCGGGCCAGCTCAGGCCATAAGCAATCGGCACGCGCATGTCGGGCGTGCCCAGTTGCGCGACCACCGAGGCATCCTGGTACTGCACCATCGAATGGATGATGCTTTGCGGATGAATCACCACATCAAGCTGGTCGACAGCCACGCCAAACAGGTATTTGGCCTCGATGATTTCGAGCACCTTGTTCATCATGGTCGCTGAATCGACCGATATCTTGCGCCCCATGGACCAGTTGGGGTGGGCACAGGCTTGCTCGGGTGTGACGTCGCGCAGACTGTCCGGATCACGCTGACGAAATGGCCCCCCCGAAGCGGTGAGGATGATCTTGTCGAGGCGTGAGTGCCAGGTGGCCGGATCTTCGGGCAGGGACTGGAAAATGGCCGAGTGCTCGCTGTCGATAGGCAGCAGCATGGCACCGCCCTGCTTGACTGCCGACAGGAACACATCACCCCCTACCACCAGCGCCTCCTTGTTGGCCAGCAGCAGGCGTTTGCCTGCGCGTGCCGCCGCCAGGCAAGGCGACAGTCCCGCGGCCCCCACAATGGCGGCCATCACCGCATCCACCTCAGGGGCGCTAGAGACTTCGTCCATGCCCGCAGGCCCCGAGAGCACCTGCGTGCTCAGGCCTGCAGATTCAAGTTTGTCTGCCAGTTCGCGTGCCGCTTCGGGCTGCGCCATGACCGCAAATCGGGGTTTGAAACGCACACACTGCGCCAGCAAGACATCCACCTGCTGCGCAGCAGCAAGCGCATGAACTTCGAAACGCTCCGGATGCCGGGCAATAACGTCCAGCGTGTTGCTGCCAATGGAGCCCGTCGAGCCCAGCACCGTGACCCGCATGGGCCGCTTGCCGTCAGTCATGCCATTCCCTCCAAAACACTGTGCAGCATCATGGCCAGTGGCAACGTCGGCAACAAGGCATCCACCCGATCCAGCACGCCGCCGTGTCCAGGCAACAAGCCAGAGCTGTCCTTGACGCCCGCACTTCGCTTGACCAAAGACTCCACCAGATCACCCACCACGCTCATGGCGGTCAGAAAGGCCCAGGCCGGAAAAGCCACCCATCCACCACGCTGCCACAGCAAGGTGTGCAGGCTCGGGGCCAGGTCCGGGTGCTGACGGTCCCACAAAAGCCACAAGCCCGCCACCACCAGTACGCCCACAAAGCCTCCCAATGCCCCCTCCCAAGTTTTTCCCGGACTGATGGCCACGGCCAACTTGCGGTGGATGAACTTGCCCCCCAGCGCGCGCCCAGTGAAATAAGCCACCACATCGGCCGCCCAGACCAAAACCAGTGCAGACAGCAGAAAATTTACCCCGATGCGGTGCGCCTGGAGCAGAGCAAGCCAGGCCACAAACAGGAAACCCAGCCCCACAAGCCAGCGCAGCAGCGCAGGCGCCCTGCCCCAGCCGTGCACACCCAGATGCAGCATGGCGGCGCCCAGCAGAACCCAGGCAGAGCCTGCAACAAGCCACACACCTGGCAACGCTTGCGCGCCCAAGTGAGCATCCACGGCAGCCACGCCAGACAGCAAGAACAACACCGCAGCGGCCACAGAAACGGCTTCAGAGCGGCTATTCAAACGTCCCCACTCCCAGGCGCCAGCGGCAATCATCAGGAGGCTCAAGCCCATGAAGTACTGTTTATTGGCACTGAACAGCGCCGGCAAAAGCACCACCAGCAGAAGCAAGGCAGTGATCACGCGTTGTTTGAGCATAGGGTTTCCAGCAAAAAAGGCCGCTGTGAGCGGCCTTGTCTTGTGCAATGAAGTGTCTTGAACATCCAGCTCAAACAGCCATGATGTCCTGTTCCTTGGCGGCAATCAGCTGATCGATCTCGGCGATGCGCTTGTCGGTCATTTTCTGGATGTCTGCTTCGGTGCGCTTTTGATCGTCCTCGGTGGCTTCCTTGTCCTTGACCAGCTTCTTGACGGCTTCATTGGCATCGCGGCGCAGGTTGCGCACAGCCACCTTGGCGTGCTCGCCTTCGCTCTTGACCAGCTTGGTCATTTCCTTGCGGCGCTCTTCGCTCATGGGCGGCATCGGCACGCGGATCAGATCGCCCATGGTCGCCGGGTTCAGGCCCAGATCGCTCTCGCGAATGGCCTTTTCGATCTTGGCTCCCATGCCCTTTTCCCAGGGCTGCACGCTGATGGTGCGCGAGTCCAGCAAGGCCACATTGGCCACCTGCGACAGCGGCACCATGGAGCCGTAGTACTCCACCTGCACAGCATCAAGCAGCGCGGGGTTGGCACGGCCGGTGCGGATCTTGGAGAGGTTGTTCTTGAACGCTGCGATGGACTGCTCCATCTTGGTTTCTGCGTTTTTCTTGATGTCTGCAATCGTCATGTCAATCTCCTCTCAAACCAGCACTCAAACATGCACCAGAGTGCCTTCGTCTTCACCCATCACCACGCGCTTGAGCGCGCCATTCTTGAAGATAGAGAACACCTTGATGGGCAACTTCTGGTCGCGACACAGCGCAAATGCCGTGGCATCCATGATGCCCAGGTTGCGGCCCATGGCTTCGTCAAAGCTCAGCTCACTGTAACGCGTGGCCTTGGGGTCTTTGTTGGGGTCTGCGGTGTAGACACCATCCACCTTGGTGGCCTTGAGCACCATTTCAGCGCCGATCTCGGCGCCACGCAGCGCAGCGGCGGTATCGGTCGTGAAAAACGGATTCCCCGTGCCAGCAGCAAACACGACCACCTTGCCCTCTTCGAGGTATTGCAAGGCTTTCGGACGCACATAAGGCTCCACCACCTGGTCGATGCCAATGGCCGACATCACACGGGCAGTCAGGCCCACCTTGTTCATGGCGTCTGCCAGAGCCAAAGAGTTCATCACCGTGGCCAGCATGCCCATGTAGTCGGCCGTGGCACGGTCCATACCGACAGCACCACCGGCGACACCGCGGAAGATGTTGCCACCGCCGATCACCACCGCCACCTCAACCCCCATGCGGGTAACCTCGGCAATCTCGGTCACCATGCGCTCGATGGTGGCACGGTTGATGCCAAACTGGTCATCGCCCATGAGGGCCTCACCGGACAACTTGAGCAAAATGCGCTTGTGGGCCGGTTGGGCTTGGGTCATGGGCAACTCTCCTGAATGAGCGTAGGGTTTGGGATCAGTTTAACGGTACGGCAATAGCCTGATCAGGCAGCGCCTTTGGCGGCAGCCACCTGTGCAGCCACTTCGGCAGCGAAGTCGTCCACCTTCTTCTCGATGCCTTCGCCCACCACGTACAGCGTAAACGCTTTCACATTGGTGCTGGCGGCCTTGAGCATCTGCTCAACGGTCTGTTTGTCGTTCTTCACGAAGGGCTGGTTGAACAGCGACACTTCCTTGAGGTACTTCTGCACCGAGCCTTCGATCATCTTGGCAGCGATGTCGGCGGGTTTGCCGGACTCCGCAGCCTTGGCAGTGGCCACAGCGCGCTCTTTCTCGATCAGATCGGCGGGCACATCGGCGCTGGTCAGGGCCACGGGCTTCATGGCGGCCACATGCATGGCCACGTCTTTGGCGGCTTGTTCCTGGCCGTCAAACTCGACCAAAACGCCAATGCGGGTACCGTGCAGGTAGGAAGCGGTCTGGCCACCGGCCACGCGCTTGAAGCGGCGGAAGCTCATGTTCTCGCCGATCTTGCCGATCAGGCCCTTGCGCACTTCTTCCAGCGTCGGGCCAAAGCCGTCCTGGCTGTAAGCCAGAGCGCCCAGGGCTTCGATGTCGGCGGGGTTGTTTTGAGCAACCAGTTTGGCAGCGGCATTGGCCAGGGCCAGAAAGCTGTCGTTTTTGGTCACGAAGTCGGTTTCGCAGTTGACTTCAATCATGGCGCCGGTGGTGCCTTCGACGAAGCTGGCGACCACGCCTTCTGCCGTCACTCGGGAAGCGGCCTTGCCGGCCTTGGTGCCCAGCTTGACACGCAGGATCTCTTCGGCCTTGGCCATGTCGCCATCGGCCTCGGTCAGAGCCTTCTTGCACTCCATCATGGGGGCGTCGGTCTTGGCGCGCAGTTCTGCGACCATGCTTGCGGTAATAGCTGCCATTGGAAATTCTCCGTCTACAAATTCAAAAATCAGGTTGAAAAAAAGGGGCCAAAAAAGCCCCTTTCATGGAGTCGAAGGGACTCAGGCCGAAACTTCGACGAACTCGTCTTCGCCTTCGGCAGCCACAGCTTTGGCCACGTCAGCCACGGCGTTGGCACGGCCTTCCAGGATCGCGTCAGCGATGCCACGGGCGTACAGGGCGACGGCCTTGGCGGAGTCGTCGTTGCCGGGGATCACATAGTCGATGCCTTCGGGCGAGTGGTTGGAGTCCACCACACCGATCAGGGGAATGCCCAGCTTCTTGGCTTCGGCAATGGCGATCTTGTGGTAGCCGACGTCGATCACGAAAATCGCGTCAGGCAAAGTGGCCATGTCTTGAATGCCACCGATGTCTTTTTCGAGTTTTTCG
>JACCEE010971243.1_pt1 | contig 16083 bp, 17 predicted proteins | sample 7449931 | NCBI WGS metagenome assembly JACCEE01 (sample SAMN15323457, study PRJNA562643) | freshwater metagenome | isolation source: river surface water | place: USA:Blue River Watershed | collected 2017-08-19 | reverse complement strand
TTTTCATCAGATTGGCGGAAGATATCTCTTCCGTTCAGGCGATCAGCTAGATCTAAAGTTTGTCTCTCTCTTTTTGAAACTCGGGGTACAAAAGTTTTAACCATAGTACTCTCCACTTCCTTATGTTGTGTGTCTGTGTATGTGTGTAAACGTTTTAAATTAGAGGTTCAAAGACTTCCAAAGCTCTTCATAGTCAGCTTTTCCAGAAGCAGCACCTTTCATCATAAAGACAGGAGTTCTAAGAGAAATAGATTCCTGCAAATGAACAAGGTTTCTGATCTTGGGAGTAACTTCGAAGCTCTGAGCAAGTTCTTCGAGACGTTGGCGCTCAATTTTTCTTCTGGTGTTCACCATAGAAGGAATAATTGAGAATTCGAGTGTCTGATTCTCAGTTTCCTTGATGATTTCAAAAGTGTCCATGAGCTCTTCCAAACCATCAATTGAGAAATCTTGAGCCTGTGTGGGGATCAAGACACGGTTTGAAGCAACAAGTGACATAATAAGTTCATCTCCAAGCATTGGAGGTGTATCAATCACGACATAATCAAAACGACCTTCTTCGATAGAAGAAAGACGCTTTCTTAAAAGGCGCTCTTTTCTGCCAGCATCTTTACGAACTTCACCTTCGGAGAGGATGAGAAGCTTAGAAAGACTAGAGAGGTGGCGGCTTGAAGGCATAAGGCTGATGTTTTGATAGAAATCGCCATTTCCTTCGGCAGGAACAACGACATCTTCCATTGGAACATCGCCAATGAGCCATTCTGGAATAAGTGTTCTTTGAATCTGAACTCCGAGCGTGCTACTCAGATTTGCTTGGGAATCAAGGTCAATTGCAAGAACCTTGTACCCTTTGTTGGCCAAGTGACAAATGAGCTGGTAACACTGCATGGTCTTACCCACTCCTCCCTTGTTGTTGGCCACGGTAATAATCTGCATAAATGTCCCCCTATAAAACGCAAACTAACTGTGTGTTGTGTGTGTATCAATACCTAATAAATCCGTTTAGGTATTTTTATGATAGAAAAAGCCTAACGCTTCGTCAAAAAATTGAGGAAAAATATTATAGAATATTTTCGTCATTGATCGGAAATATGAATGACGTTTATACTCGAGGAAAGGAAATTTTGAGTTGAACTATGACCATTAAAACGATTACCCCACTCGATTTGAAAGAAAAAATTCTTCGTAAAGAAAAAATTGTCATTGTGGACTGCCGTGAACCCTATGAATGGGATCAATGTCACATTCCCAAATCAATCCTCATCCCAAGCACCAAACTCCAAACTGAGTACAAAAAAGCTGGTAATCCTAAGGCAGAATTAGTTGTTTACTGCCAATCAGGTGCTCGCAGCATCGCCGCTTGCTTCACTTTTCTACAAAATGGCTATGAAAATGTCGCCAATCTTGAAGGAGGCCTAGAAAAATGGCTCTCTTCAGGTGGCGAAAACATTAAGGCTAAAAAATGAATCCACTAGAACTTCTCCCTCAAACTGATTACGCCCCCCCTATTTCCGAAGAAGAGTTGTCAGATGAGCAAGTCTTGCAAGAAATCGGAAAACTGAAGCGTGAACTCGCTGACCAAATAATTTTTCTTGGCCATCACTATCAGCAGGATGACATTGTGGGGTTTGCTGACATCACCGGCGACTCGTTAGAGCTTTCTCGCCGAGCCGCCAAAGAAAAGAAGCCGTATATTATCTTCTGTGGTGTCCATTTTATGGCGGAAACCGCGGATATACTCACTTCCGACCTACAAAAAGTCATTTTACCTGATCTCAATGCTGGCTGTTCCATGGCCGACATGGCCACCATCGATGAAGTCCGTCAGGCTTGGAATGTTTTAAACGAAGCCACCAATGCTTCGATTATTCCAATTACCTACATCAATTGCGCTGCAACCCTCAAAGCCTTTGTCGGCGAGAAGGGCGGAAGCATCTGTACATCCTCCAACGCCAAAAAGATTGTGAGCTGGGCCCTAAGCCAAGGTGAAAAACTTCTTTTCTTTCCTGATCAACACCTCGGACGAAACACCTGTTTTGACCTCGGCATCCCCCTGGATCAGATGGTGATTTATGACCCACGTCTTCCAAATGGTGGATTGAGCACAAAACAAATTGAGCAAGCTAGAGTGATTTTGTGGTACGGATACTGCTCTGTCCATCAAGGCTTTACTTTGGAGCAAGTGCAAAATGTGAAAAAGAAAAGTCCTAACACCACGGTCATCGTCCATCCTGAATGTCCCTTTGAAGTAGTTCAGGCCGCTCACCAAAATGGCTCAACCTCTCAAATCATCGATATCATCGCCAAAGCACCTGCAGGAAGTTCCTTTGCTGTTGGAACTGAGATCAATTTAGTAAATCGCTTAGCGAAAATGTATCCTGATAAAAAAATCAGCTCCCTTTCTCCTTACCAATGTCTTTGCACGACGATGTACCGTGTACGACCACGTTGGCTCTTAGATACTCTGCGTTCTATTAAAAATGGACATCCAAAAAACGTTATTCACGTTCCAACACACATTCGAAATCCAGCCATCAAAGCCCTCAATCGTATGCTGGAAATTTCTTAATATAAAGGTAAGGCCATGAGTCAAATCATTTATGCCGATTGCAATGGAAGTCATCCCCCCCTTCAAGAAGTGAAAGAGTATTTGCAAAAGCGTCTGCAAGGCCCCTTTGCTAATCCGAATGCCCTCCATGGCCCTGGAAGAAATCTTCATGCTGCTCTCGAAAAATCAAGGGCCGTAATCGCTAATTATCTAGGCGCTAAAAATGAACAAGTCATTTTTACCTCTGGATCAACAGAAGCCATCAACTCAGTTTTCCACGGAATCATGCCCTACGCCCGTGAAGAAAGAAGGCACTACCTTGTACTTTCAGCAGTTGAGCATCCCGCTGTTTTAGAGGCGGCTAAAAAATATGAGTCACAAGGTTTTTCAGTTAAAATCGTCAAAGTGAATCATCAAGGCATCATCGATGCTGAAGAGCTACAAGATTTACTTAAAAAGATAGGCTCAAAAGTGGCTCTCGTGGCCATTATGGCGGCCAATAATGAAACTGGTGTGCTTCAACCATATGAAGAGATAGCTAGACTTTGTCAAAAATTTACAGTTCCCTTCTTGTGCGACACCACTCAGCTCATAGGAAAACTTCCCTTTAACTTTGAAAAATCAGAAATTGATTTTGCTGTCATGAGCGCTCACAAAATTGGAGGACTTCCAGGCTCAGGAGTTCTCTTGGTCAAAAGACCAACATCCTTAGATCCTATGATTCAAGGGGGCGGACAAGAACATGGCCATCGAAGTGGAACTCAGAACTATTTAGGTATCGAGTGCATGGCCATGGCTTTACACGTCTCCCAAGAAAAATTAGCGAAAGCCAAAGAGCTTGAAGAAAGTAAACTTCGCTTTGAAAAAATAATTAAAGAGCGTTTCAAAAAAGTCACTATCATTGGAGAAGAATCTCCCCGCCTCCCCGGCACAACAGCTATAAGCTACCAAGGTATTCATGGCCAAGCTGTCCAGATTGAACTAGAAAGTCATGGAGTCTTTGTCACAACCTCGTCAGCTTGTGGGGATAACGAGCCTTTCACTTCTCATGTCCTAAAGGCCATGCATTATTCAGATGATGTAGGCCGTGGAGTGGTACGCGTGAGTTTTTCAAATCACTCAGATTTTCACAATTACGAGAAAATAACTGAGACTTTAAGTCAGGCATACAAAAAACTAAGCCCAATCGGACATTTTTAATCAGGGCAGACTAGCCCTTTTGAAAAGTTCTTCCTAGAATTGAACTACTCGTTCATTTTAAGGAGATTTTATGAAAACTTTGATTGTGGCATCACTACTTTTTTCAAGTATGGCCTATGCTGACTTTACAGTGACTGGTGATGGAGCACAAAAACTTTGGAAATCCATCGACACGATTGGAAAAATTGAAAGCATTCCAGTTGTTCAGCCTTACAACGGCAAAGAATATATGAGCATTGATACCGTTTCTTGTGTTTTCGAAGAATACAATGCTTGTACTTTCTACGCGAACACTGATGGACAAAGAAATTTTGTGATCGCATACGATGGCGCTCAAAAATTTCAACAAGCTCTAGCTGATGTTGGTGTAGGCGTGAATGAAGATGAATACAGAATGGACGTTGTTCATGTGGGTTGTGAACGCGACCAAGCAAAATACACATGCGAAATCGTTGAATACGTTCGTCCAGTTGACGCGAAGTAATTACTTACAAATGAGAATGCCGTTTTCATCACAGTAGGTGTGAAATCCTTCTTGGCAGAAAGCGGCATTACTGCCTTCAAAACAGACATTACTCAATTGATTGAAGTGAGTTCCCCTTAAACAGGCCACTTCGTTTTTCCCTCCGCAGCGCCTCACTCCACAGAACTTAACATAACCACCTTTACACTTAGAGCCCGCGACCTCATACCAACCATACCGACATTCATCACAAGTAAAAGAAGTGACTTCAGTACAATCCACCTTGATGTCGTGACAGCGAATAGGCTTTCCTTCGCCATAAGAATCTTTCATCTCACCAATACCTTCAGAAGGGGCCAGAAGACGAGGATTTTTTCCATAAGGAAGAATCATGGTGCCAGGGATATAGCGATCAATGAGAGAAGAGGCATAGCGCTCTTTTGTAACCTCATGCCCCTTTGGTTTTCCCTCACCGAGTATAAGACGAGTTTTTTCCAAATTTAAAAGAGGAAACTCCAACCATTCTTCCTCGCCTCGTCTTTCGAATTTTAAATATAAAACGTAGGGACTTAATTCTTTTTGATCCGCTTTTAGAAGCTGCTTTTCAGAAGACAAAAAGAAGCGAAGATTTTTCAAAGCCCCAAGTGAAGACTGAATGTTTTTTTCATTGCCAGGCTGACAAGCTCCCAATGTTTCTTCCAAGCGGAGCTCGCCTTCAATTTTCATTTTTTCAAAGGGCATTTGATAATTAAGGCAATAAATCTGATCCTTAGACCCGTTTTCGCTTAAAACTTTTAAGCGCACCAAGTTTTGCCAAGTGGCCGGAGGGGTGGCTAGAGGCTCAACACTGATCAGATATTCAGGATGAATGACTTGAACTTCATAACTGGCCAGAAGCTTAAGGTAAGATGAGGCTTCAAAAGTCACGACTTCGTCGTATTTTTTACAAGAAGCAATTAAAATAACAATCAAAAAGAAAAACAATTTAAGGACGTTCATCTTTATACACCGTCCTCATACAGCGAAATCCCACTTCATATTCCTCTATATTTTTTTGAGGTTTACGATTTTTATTTTTACTACTCTCGCCCCAATCAAAATCTCTTTCACGAAAACCATTTCCTTCCCAATGAGCTCTTAAGCCCAGCTGATGCCAAGGTGAAGAAAAAGGAAAATAAAAACTTGAAGCCTTAAGATTAAGATATGAATCAACTGGATTTTCCATTGCTTCCAAAGGTCCACCGAGGGAAAGAAACATACCACTCCATGTGGCCGCCTCAGTTCCAAAAGTAGAAAAAGCTTTGCGAGAAAGACATTCCTCTGAAAAAATTTTAGTACAGAGAGCTTCATCTTGAGTGATCGATTTTTTCCTTGTCCAAGGATAAGGGGTGTTCACCACATCTTCCTCTTCCGGATTGCTCAGATCAGCAGGATACATGGAGGCAGCATCAAAAACGACTGAAGTCATGAGCTGTTTTCCCTTAAAAGCGCAATAGGCTTTCATTTGATCGATGGTTAATCCGTGAGCAAAATGGGAAAGACCTTCTTCTGTTTTAGGAAGTTCAATTTTCTCTTCCCCACCGAACTTAAGCCAATCTGCAACATCAGCAAAACTCACCAAAAACTTATCAATAAAGATATTGGCTTTATAGTTATCCCAAAGAAAATTTTTATACTTATAAATACGCTCTGGAAGAAAAACCTCATGACAATCTTGTTCTAAAAGGACAGGAAGAGTTTTCTTCCCCCGCGTTAACTTTAATTCAAATTTATAAAGAGGACGTGACCAAGAACGAAGAGTGCTGTTTGCCATTGTCACCAAACGATAATCATTTTGCGCCAAAACCACTTCACGCTCTTCTCCATCAAGTTCAATTTTTAAACTCTTATTTTCCATGGCGCAGAGAACGTAACGAGGATTGCACTTGAGATAATCATCTCCTACGACAAAGGGCTCCCCTAAACTTTTAGGACATTTGAGCTGTCCCGTCTTCCAAGCTCCTTGAATATCACCCTCACGCCAAAGTTGAGTAAGACGCTTTGTTCCCTCTAAAAGGAATTCCACTTCACGTTTTTCTTGAATAATTTGCTCAGATTTATGCTGCTTCCAGGGGTTATTTTGCGGATAAAGCTTAAGAAAGAGAGCCCCTGCCCCCACTAATAAAAAGAATAGAAAAAATAACAATATACGCATACGAAAATGGAACTTTTGCCTATAGGACATAGTCTTAAACAAGACTACAATTAAGAGAAGAGTTTAAAAAGCCTTTTTTAGGAGGCCAGATGGATTGGATTAAAGAAGCTAGTAAAACAGTTAGTGCTCAAAACGAGATCATGTCTTATGACGAGTACATCAATTACTTCAAAGAGCACACTGCGCTTCAGTGCCGCCCAAGTTTTCTCTATCTCTTAGATATGCTGGATTATTTTGGCATTTCCAATCGCGGAAACTTTAAATTGTTTTTGATGGAACATCATGATTCCCCACCAGTTTATGGCCAATATAAGCCTCAAAAAGCCATCTTTCACAATTTGAAAAACTTCGAAGAAGAAGGTTTTAATAATAAGTTTATTCTTTTAGTGGGGCCTAATGGTTCAGCAAAAACCTCGCTGGTAAGAAAAATCATCAAAGGAGCTGAAGACTATTCACGCACCTCTCAAGGAGCCCTCTATACCTTCAGCTGGGTCTTTCCCATTGATAACTATATCAAAGGGACTTTGGGCCTTAATGCAAAACCTAGCGAGCACAATCTTCTATCTTATGCTCACTTGGAAGACAAAGATATTTCGGCGATTCTTCCTTCTGAATTAAAAGACCATCCTCTGCTTCTTATACCTTTGGAATACAGAAGAGAAATTTTAGATGAAGCCCTCAAGGGTCATCCCAAGCAGCTTGAGTCCATTAAAAAGTCTTATCTCTATCAAGGCGATCTCTCAAAAAGAAATCGTATGATCTATGATGCCCTTCTCAAAAACTATAAAGGGGATCATGCTGAAGTCTTGAAGCATATTCGTATCGAGCGCTTCACCATCTCCAGACGCTACTCCACCTCGGCGGTAACCATTGAGCCCCAACTTCATGTTGATGCTCAGATGCAACAGATCACCATGGATAAACGTTTGGGGTCCCTTCCTCCAAGCCTCCAATCTCTCAATTTATTTTCAATGCAGGGAGAAGTGGTTCTGGCCAATAGAGGGATCTTGGAATACTCAGACCTCCTCAAGCGTCCCCTAGATGCCTACAAGTATCTTTTGATGACGATGGAAACAGGAAGCATCAATATCAGTGGTATTTTAACGGCCCTGGATATTTTCTTCATTGGGACTTCAAACGAAATTCATCTCAACGCTTTCAAACAGCACCCTGATTACAATTCTTTCAAAGGGCGCATTAATTTTATTCGCGTGCCTTATCTTCTCGATTATAAGAGTGAAACAAAAATTTATCGTGAACAGGTTGCAGCTTTGCAAGACAAAGCGACTTTTGAACCTCACTCCATCAGCATTCTCTCCCTCTTTGCCATTATGACACGTCTTCGCGCCCCTCAGGCTCATGGCTTCCAAGATAAAGCACTTGCTGAAATTGCCACAACTCTTGATCCTCTCGAAAAAACTCTCTTCCTATCAGAAGATAGAGTTCTTCCTGAGCGCCTCGATAGTGATGCCAAGAAAGTTCTACGCCAAGGGGTTGATGAAATTCTTGAAGAATTCGAAAATGAAAACCTCTACGAAGGAAAATTTGGTATCTCTCCACGCGATATCAAAAAAATTATTTTTCACCTAAGCGAACTTCATCGTAACGTGACCTTTATGGAGGTCATCGATTATCTAGAAAAACTTATTCAGCAGAAAAATGAATTCGACTTTCTCAATATGTCCCCTCATGGTGACTATCACCACCCTGCCCGCTTCGTTTCACTTCTCAAAGAGTACGGACTCAGCATTTTTGATAGTGAACTCAGAAACAGCTTAGGACTTATTGATAACCGCTCTTATGAAGATTACATCAAACGCTATATAGAAAACGTCAACGCTCTTCTCAAAGGCGAAAAGATTAAAAATTCTGCCACTGGCCGCTTTGAAGATGCCGATGATTTCTTTATTAAAGAATTTGAAAAGAGTATCGACCTCAAAGAGGATGCCAAAAACTTCCGTTATAACCTCATTTCGCAACTTGGGGCTTATGCCTTAGATAATGCAGGAAAAACCATCGTCTACTCTGAGGTCTTCCCTGAACTCATTAAGCGCCTCCAAGAATCTTTTAGAAATGAGCAGAAAAAAGTCATTCAGAATATTGCCCAAAACCTTGTCTTCTTTGAAGCAGAGCTCGAGAAGAAAGACCAAGGGAAAAAGATGACGGGCTCCACGCTCTCTGATAAAAACAGAGAACAAATTGTTGTGACTTTAAAAAACCTCACGACCCAGTATCATTACACTCAATCTGGGGCGATGAATTTGATGAAGTTTCTTATTAAGGAACTCTACTAGCATCTATGGCCCTGATTGATAAAAGTTTTGGAACGGATAACTCACTGGTCGTACTTTCGGTGGAAAGTCGCTTTGAAGGCATGCGCCTCGATCAATTCCTGCAAGAAGAACATTTTCATACTCTCTCTCGTCAAATCATCAAGCGCATGATTGATGATGGCCAAGTGGTGATCAAAGGGCGCACTCCTCCTCATAAACCCAGTGTCAAAGTTCATGAGGGAGAAATTATCAGTTGTACTTTGATCCAGACCTCTCACGAAGATGAATTTTGGCACGGACAAAAAATTGAATTGCAGACTGTCCCCGAAATCGTTTTCGAAGATGATGGACTGATTGCCATCTCGAAACCTGCTTTTATGACAGCTCACCCCGTGGGGCGCCATATTTTCAATACGGCCACAACCTACTTTGAAGCCGTCTATAAAAAAACAGTTCACTGCGTTCACCGTCTAGACCGTGAAACCTCAGGCATCCTTCTTCTCGCTAAAAACTACGAAGTGGCCAAGGCCATGAATATCAATTTTGAATTTGATCATGTACGCAAGGTTTACTTTTTTATCGCGAGAGTGGCTCCTCATTTTAAAGGTGAAATCTCTTTTAATGCCTTTGAACGCTTACGTTCCAAGAGTGAAGTCGATAGAGAGCGTATGGATGTTGAAGCCTTTCCTCAAAATAGTGATTTAGGAAAAGAAGCCGAGACTCACTTCGAACTTCTCTATCATGAAGGCCCGTACATGTTAGGTCTTGCCTTCCCTCGCACGGGAAGACAACACCAAATCCGCGTTCATGCTGCCTATCATGGCCTTCCCCTTATTGGAGATAAAATGTACTTGGGGGGCTATGAGATGTTCCAGCGCTTTAAAGATGTGGTGGCCAGCGATGAAGACCATGCACTGATGGAAATCCCTCGTCAGGCTTTACATGCCACGGCACTCAAACTTCCCTATAAGGGTCAAGAAACTATTTTTAAAAGTCATGTTCCCCAAGACCTGAGAGATTGGATCGTAAAAAAACTCACTATTGATCTTCAAGCTTTAGAAAAAATGATCGAACAAAAAATAGAAGTATATTTTTCTAAACCTAAGATTTCTTAGTCGCCAATGGAACAAACTGTTGATGAAGATGATAAACCTCTTCTGCGTCAGAAGGAGGGATATACTTATCAGCAAGAGTTCTTAAGTAAGTAACAAGATCACGCTTAAAAGCAGGAAAATCATCTTTGCGAAGAGGTATCACGTAGGCATTGAGGGCCATTTTCTCTTCGTTGAAGCCGAATTCTCTGATGATTTCGGCGGTCATCTCTAGCCCCTGAAGGTGGAGCTGCTTTAACTGCTCTTTAGAAATCTCTTCGCTAGGCTCTGTGCAAACAGTATCAACCTTGAAGTATCCAGATTTTTCTTGTTGAACCAAATGAGCCTCTTCTAAGACCTGAAGAGCGCGCTTAACTGTGGCCACAGGAACTTTAAAATCAAACATCTCACAGATTTCTTTTTCGGTTTTAGCATGTGCGCCGACACCGAGACTTAAAACAATTTTGACAATTGTAGGCCAGATGCTTTCATAAAGACTAGACTGAGTTCCCTTGATCTTTTTGACCTGTATTTGAGCTTCCTCACGATCAAGGGAGGAATGAATAATAGTTCCTAAACGAGAATTTTTTCCAATTTTAGTAAGAGTCACAAGGTCGTTAAAATACTCAGCTTGCTTAGCAGGGAAAGCAAAGTATTTAAGAAACTTCTCCGCAAGATCGGGACCAATATTTCTTTGACCACGAAGGACTTTTAAAATCGTCGTGCTGTCCTTGACCCCCAGTGCCTTACTCCAAGCATTGTAGCTGAAGCGTGAGTTTTTCCCCTTCAGGTAGCCAAAATAATCCTTCAAGTAATGACGAACATCGGTGTAATGATAAAGATTTGGTTTTAAGACAGCTTCATTCATAAATACCTCATAGGGAGAGACGATTCGCAAGATTCGTAAAAAATCGATTTTGAAAACGAGAATGGATATTCTTCGACTCTGAAGGAATAACATCACTTAAACAAACATACTTTTCAGAACGTAAACCGCAAGGATTCACCCTCGACAAAGCTGAAAACATTTTTTCGTCACGACAAAGATTCAGAGCAAGACCATGATAAGTCACAAAGTGTTCCACGCCGATGCCGACTGAAGCCATCTTGGTTGCTTTATGCCACAAACCAAGAAACTCTCCCTCATAGCTTAAATCTATCATTTGAAATTCTTCCTCGAGGGTCTTCTTAACGAGATCAAGACTAAAATAGATAACTTTTTTCAAAGAGTAGTCGGGATGATTTAAATTAATAATGGGATAGAAAATCCACTGACCAGGATAATGAAAAGTCAGTCCTCCCCCACGATTAATCTCATAGAGAGGAAAATCTAAATGCTCCTTCATTCCCTTATCAAAATCAACCAGAGTCTCTAAAACTTTGCCACCTTTTTTTTGCAAGCCTCTGCCTAAAGTAAAAACGTGGGGATGACTGCAACAAACAAAAATTTTTTCTCTAGGAAACTCATGGACTCGCTTGAGAGCTTCCTTTTGAAACTTTAAAGCCTCTCCATAGTCCCAATCAAAAAGAGTGTAGATAAGAGTTTCTTCATTAAGAAATGAAGATTTCCCTTCTTTCATGGCCAAGTTCTGAAACCAAGCTCTAAGGTTCATACCTGCCCCTCTAAAAACGCGAGATAATCACTGGCGCGATAAGAGCTTCTAACCATAGGTCCTGAAGCCACAAAGGCAAATCCCTTTTTCAGAGCCACTGTTTTGTAATGTTCAAACTCTTCAGGGGTATAATAACGGACGACTTCAAGATTTAACTTTGAAGGCTGAAGATACTGTCCCAAAGTTAAAATTTTAACTCCGACTTTTAAAAGATCATCCATGCACTCGAGTATCTCGTGATCTTCTTCACCGAGTCCGAGCATCAAAGAACTTTTGGTATGAATCTTAGGATAGTGATCTTTAATAAACTTAAGAACCTCTAAACTCTGATCATACGAGGCCCGACGGTCACGGACACTGGGAGTCAGTCTTCTCACCACTTCGATATTGTGAGCAAAAACAAAGGGTGAAGACTTGGCCAGCGAGTGAAGGCTTTCTTCAACGGCAGAAAAATCAGGAACCAAGGCTTCAACAGAGACTCCAGAACAAGATTTATACAAAGCAGAAATAACTTGAGCAAAATGTGAAGCACCACCGTCAGGAAGATCGTCACGATCAACGGAGGTCAAAACAACGTAGCGAAGTTCCATTTTCTTCACTTGCTCAACAATTTTTTGAGGTTCTTCGTGATCTAAGATCTGATTAGGATGACCAGTCTGAACATGACAAAAACGACAGCCACGCGTGCAGATAGAACCCATGAGCATGAAAGTCGCAGTACGACTTTTCCAACACTCACCCAAGTTGGGACACATTGCCTCTGTACAAACAGTGCAAAGATTTTTCTCCCGCAAATCCCGACGAATAAGCCCGATCTGCTCAGAACTTGGAGAAAGTGATTTGATCCAACTGGGTTTTCTCTTCATAAGGTCGACCCTACTTAAACTATTTCAAAATGTCTCTGCATAAAATTTACCATACGGAGGGCAGGCTTGCCCGCACTTTCGAAATGGCAATTTTACAAAAAACTTTTTCCGCGATTATTTTGCTGCATATTTACTCCATCAAAAATGAGGGATTTTATGAAAATAATTCTACTTCTAACAACACTTCTTCTCTGTTCATACTATGTAAAAGCGGATGAAAGTTGTCAAAAAAGCTGCCAAATGAGCTTCAAGCAAAACAACTTCCTTTGTTACAAAATTCAAGAAATCTGCCTTAAGAGTGGTCCAGTGGGAACTGAAGGCGTAGAAATTTGCTCAGAAAATTATCAAAACTGCATCAAAGAAGGCAAAGAAGTTTTAAATCTTTGTCTTGAGAATTGCGGTGAATAATTTGCTTCTACTTTAAATTTTATTTTTGAGTACAATAACCTCTATCCCCAAGAGGCTATTTATGCTTAAACTTTTTATAGTTATTTTTTACTCAACTATATCATTTGCAATAGAAGCCTCTCCCTTCATTATCGTCAGTGATCCTAATCCCCCTTATGAATATCTCAACAACCAACAACCTGCTGGCATGGATATAGAAATCTTGCAGGAAATAGCCAAACGTCAAAAGATCGAATTTCGATTTCAATTTGTTCCTTGGGCCAGAGCACTGAATATGGTGAAAGAAGGAAAAGCAGATGCCATCATCAGTCTTCTTAAAACAGAAGATCGACTAAATTTTCTTCACTATCCAGAAACACCAGTCTACGAAGACAAAATCCTTTTTTTTGCCAATAAGAACTTTTCACAAAAACCCCGCTCACTTACTGACCTAAAAGGAGTCAGAGTCGGAGTTGTCGCGGGTAACTCTTACGGAAAAGAGTTCGATGAAAATACAGAAATGATAAAAGAGGTTGTCAGTACTCAAGAGATGGGGATGAAAAAGCTTGCGGCAAACCGCACACCGCTTTTCGTAATTAATGAAATCGTCGGATTTCATCTCATCAAAGAACTGAAAGCCGAAGGCATATACACTCTTCCCATTATTCTTAGCCAGGATAAATACTATCTGGCCATTTCAAAAAAATCTCCTCGCTCTAATACCTTTTTAAAAATAATGGACCAAGGCCTAAAAGAGGCACAAAAATCTGGCGTTCTTTCCGAAATAAAGAAAAAATACCTGAAGAAATAATTCAAGAGGGGTAAGAGCTTCCTAAACATTAGCTTAAGTTTCTGATTTCATACGAAACCTTGAAGGCTCAACCAAGACTCCCAAGAAAAATGCTATACTACTTAAGAACCTCTCCCTAAGGGAACTTGAGAGCACACACTCAACTTCGCTTCGGAAGTATTCTGAAGCAGAACTCAAGGAACAGGAGGAATTCGATGAAAGCCAGAATCTTACTTATCACTCTCATCACAGCTAGTATGACCACCTCTCTATGGGCTTTCGACAAAATGAAACTCACAGAAAGCCATGAAAAAGGTGTTCAGGTGCAAATGGAAAGTGCGCCTGAAAGAGCTCCTTCTTCTACGGCCAGTGAAGCAGAAGTAATGCCAGAGCCAGAAAAGAAGATGATCAAAGAACACTTCTTCTCTCGTCCAGAAATTGACCGCTAGAATTTTAGATTAAAGAGAAAGAAGTCTTTCAGCTAATTCAGCAAATCCTTCTCCACTTTTGTGATCGGTGATCCAAGTGGGGAAGGTTTTGAGTCTTGGAAGAAAACGCTCGAGATTGGCTACCCCTACACTGCGCTTAAAGAAGGCGAATGCGGGTTCATCGTTGGGAGAATCTCCTACATAGATCCAATCATCAAGCGTTGTAAGTTTCTTAGGGGAACCGGGAAGACCTAGCTCCATCCATCTTCTCATCGCGGATTGCTTGTCATAATTTCCAAACCAGGTATTCACATGAATGCTCGATACCTTGGCGTGGGCCCCAGCATCCTCACACACCTTAACAAGGCGATAGATCTCTTCTTCTTTCCAAGGAGGAACGTCTTCACAAAAATCGATGGCGAGATCGTACTCACGATAAGATTGATCTGAAGCAAAGACCGCGTGAGGGAAATGCTTTAAGATGGTCTCGCGAAGACCTAAGAGTTTATTCTGAGCTGTTTTAATTTCTCCCTCTGGGAGAATGTCCAAGCGAGAGCGAACACCCTTATTCATATAAAAAATAAAGGCCCCATTCTCTCCTATCACCGCATCGACTGGCCAAAAGCGAGCGATATGATCACACCACCCAGCAGGACGCCCAGTCACAGGGACTAAGACAAAGCCGGCCTCTTTGAGTTTCCAAAGAGCACTGAAGGCTTCGGGGCGTATTTTTCCTTCTGAGGAAAAGGTGTCATCAATATCAAAACAGACCCCCTTGATCCCTTGGAGGTCTGACTTCAAAGCATTCTTAAGAGAGTTTGGACGATTCATGAAAAACTTTTAGTTAAGAGGGTAACCGAGAGAGAGAAGGAATCCGCCGTAGCTATCCTTAAGACTCACTGTGGTTTCGATATTTCCTACCCACTGCTGGTTGCCTTGAATTTGCTCAGGGATTTTTCCAGAGATACCAAGGGCGAGGTTGATGCGAGAGTGATAGGTCTTGGTCTTATCATGAAGACCCAAAGCCAGAGGAATGGCGAGATAAGGATAGGCTTCATGTCCCCAGAAATTGAAACCTTTAGAGACTGTAGGAGTAATGCCTAAGATGTTCACGGATTGTTTGAATTCGCGGGCATGTTCCCAATTGGCCTTCACAGAAATGCGAGGCTGCTTTTCATAGTCAGGAAAGATTTCGTAATCGGCGCCAGCAAAAAGGCGAATAGAATGCTCACCTGTTCCCGCCCCAAAACCACCATCCACCATAAAAGGCTGGTTCGGTTTAAAGCTCACACGGCCTTGAATCCCGGCCCCAGAACCTTCAGAAAGGATACCCATAAACTCAGGTGAAAGAAGAAGCTTCTTTTCTTGAAGGGGGTAAGAGGCATAACCGACACCATAGGCGAAGGAAAGAGAAGGGGCTAAAGCTGCGAAAGCAATAAATAAGCTTTTGATTTTAGTCATAATTAATCCTTTGGCATAAAGGGCTGTATTTTCAAGAAGATAATATCTACAAAGATGCTCGACGTCAAAAATCTTCCGTTGACATGAACTCACCTTCCGTTTATAAAAAGAGCGACATTTCTACCGAACATTGTGGTGGCTATAGTTCAGTTGGTAGAGCGCCAGATTGTGATTCTGGTTGTCGTGGGTTCAAGTCCCATTAGCCACCCCATTTTTTAAAAAAATCTCCCGAGCTTGTCTCGGGATTTTTTTTGTCATCAGATACCAAATACTTAAATGGCTCTCTCAACTCAAAATCTAGTTTTCCATCGCATAAAACTGGGTTCGATATTACTAATTCCACTAACTCCCTCTTTTTCTCCAATGGGGCCTTATCGTAAATGATTTCGATGTTTTGCATAAGTTCGATAAACTCTACGCCCTTTTCAACATATTCCTCTTTCTCGTTTACGAGAACATCAATCTCTCCCGAAATTTGCTCACACTCCAAAGACCACTTCGCCGTATTCTTCTTCCAGATTTCCTCTGGAACATCCCCTTTAATTTTGTCCTCATAAGATTTTTCAATGAAATTTTCTAACTGTTTTTTGCGTTTAGAAAGTTTCTCAAGCTGTCCTTCTGTTTTTTTCTTTTGCTCAAAGTGCTCATCCCAAAGCCACTTGCTCACTTCACTGCAAATCTCTTTAGTAATTTGGAATGATTTAAAAATCTCTTTAAAAAATTCAACAATCTCTATCTCTCTGTAACTCACGGCCCTGCCCGCAACTTC
>JACCEE011530877.1_pt1 | contig 16087 bp, 12 predicted proteins | sample 7449931 | NCBI WGS metagenome assembly JACCEE01 (sample SAMN15323457, study PRJNA562643) | freshwater metagenome | isolation source: river surface water | place: USA:Blue River Watershed | collected 2017-08-19 | reverse complement strand
GTGCGACAAAAAGCGCATTGGCTAATTTGTGATGACCGATTTGCATGCGTGTGGAATTTTTTCTTGGAATAGACCCCACACTTTATCACAGGCACGCCTCTGCTGCCTAATTTTTAAGCAAATACAATTAGGGTGTTAGCGTCGCCCAAACATCATTTGTCTAGCTAGTGCTGTTTTGATAGGCGGCATCCATTGCAAGGCGGTTAAGGCTAAACCACGTGAAAGTTGTACTGGCAGGATGGGTGAGGTGAAGACTCTTGCCAAGAAATCTGTGATGCCAATCGTTGCACGCCGATCAATCTCCCGACTCTTTGCATATTCGTGCAGTGCATTTTGTACGGCACCGATTGTTTCTTCAGATGCGCGATGAGTTTGTATTTTATTTAGTACTCGATTTAGCGATTGATTGTTTACTTTAAATAATTCAGCAAGTTTTTCGGCCAGAAGATACGCATCACGCAGGCCAAGATTAAGACCTTGGCCAGCAACAGGATGAAGAGTTTGGGCAGCATTACCAATCCAAACCTCATGACCCTCAGAAACATGTTTGCGATAGTTCAAGCCTAAGTTATAGAGACGACGATTTGCTATTGCCTTAAATGAACCCAAGCGATGACCAAAGGCATTTTGTAGTTCGTTTAAGAATTCGTTGTCATTGAGATCTAAACGTCTTTGACTAGCTTGAGGAGTGGCGCACCATACTAAATTGAGGGTATTAGGCCCTAGATGACTTGGAAGAAGGGCTAAAGGACCTTCATTGGTAAAACGCTCCCAGGCCTGATGGGGGATTGCCTTTTCTACTTCAACAGTCGCAACTAGAGCAGCCTGCTCATAATCGCGACCCGATTCGGTCCAATCTTGGTCTTTGAACAAACCGCCTTCGGCGTGGACCAAACAATCTGTCTCAAAGGGGGGTACAGAATCGCCAACATCATGCTGCCACTCAAAATGAGGGGCATGCTTTTGGATAGACCGCAAAGCCTTTCTAAGCGATACATGAATATCGGTATAGCGGCTAATGTGGCCCAAGGCTTCTTGCTTGAGTTCTTCTCGAGTCATTAGGGCACGACCAAAACGCCCAACTTGCGATACATGGATTTGATGAATGGCGGGGCAGTGATCGGGCCATGCATGAATCGTGTCCAAGAGAAGTTTGCTGCCATGCGATAGAGCAATGCCGCGCCCATCCCCTGCTTTCATGGCTTGGTCATCTGCGGGATTGCGATCCAGGAGTAAGAGTGATAAGCCGGCGTTCTTTTGCAATAACCAGGCTGCGCAAGCAAGCCCAACCGGACCGCCCCCTTGAATCACCACAGCATATGAATTGCTCATAGAAGAAATGGTATTAGGAGCGAACAATTGCTTCAATCTCACTAGGATCCACTGGAACCCCACGCGAGATCAACTCACAGCCTTGGTCGGTAACTACCGCATCATCCTCAATCCGAATTCCAATATTCCAAAATACATTGGGTATATCGTCAGCCGGACGAATATATAAACCGGGCTCGATGGTCAGTACCATATTTTTTTGTAAGAGGCGCCAAGGTTTCTCTTGGCCAGCTTGTTGACTGATTAGAGGATCTCGATAGGAGCCTACATCGTGAACATCCATACCTAGCCAATGGCTGGTGCGGTGCATATAAAACCGCTTATAGGCGCCTAGCTCAATCGCATTATCTAAAGAACCAACATCACTGAGTTTGATGAGTTTTTCATCAAGCAAGCCTTGGGTGAGAACTCGAACCGCAGCGTTGTGAGGATCAATGAAGGTCTTACCAGGGCGAGTTTCTAAAACCGCAGCTTCCTGAGCGGCCAAGGTAATGTCATATAAGGCGCGTTGACTAGCACTGTAGCGGCCATTAATCGGAAAGGTCCGTGTGATATCGGATGCATATCCGTTGAGCTCGCAGCCCGCATCAATTAAACAAAGCTCGCCGTCGAGCAATTCAGCAGAGCCTGCGCGGTGGTGTAAGACGCATGTATTAGCACCCGCAGCAACAATGCTGTTATAGGCAACGCTTTGGGAGCCACGATACCGGAACTCATGGAGTAGTTCTGCTTCCAGTTGATACTCGCGTTTGCCAGGTTTGCATGAGCGCATAGCCCGAATATGGGCTTCTGCAGAAATAGCGGCCGCTTGGCGCATGGTCTCGATTTCCTCAGGACCCTTTAAGAGACGCATCTCATGAACGAGTGCATCGATATCGTGAAAGACCTCGGGAGGATTGGTGCCCGATCTTGCTTGTTGACGCACTTGCCCCATCCACTCCCGAATCTGACGATCGCTTTGCGCATTACTAGCAAGACGGATATAAATAGCTGGTTGATTGGCTAGGAACTCGGGGAGTCTCTGATTAAGTTCTTGGCTAGAATAAGCAGCATCCAGATGCAAAATATCGGGAGCCGCTTCAGGACCTAAGCGAAACCCATCCCAGATTTCACGTTCAAGGTCTTTGGGGCGACAAAATAAATAGGTCTCAAAACTTGTTTTCTGTATCAGCATGACCAAGGTTGCGCCGGGCTCATCAAAACCAGTGAGATAGAAAAAATCACTGTCATGCCGATAAGGAAAATCACTATCGCGATTACGAGCTTTTTCTTCGGCCGTCGAAAGAATTACTACACCACCACCACTCTTGGCCTGAATAAGTTGTGCCAAGCGAGTTCGCCGTTGCTGGCATGCAGCAACCTGAGGGTTATGAGAAGACAGACGATTCATGGCAATAGTCGGTTTATAGTTTATTAAGTTCAGCTAATCGTTCGGGGCTTCCTACATCGTGCCACGAACCCAGATATTTTTCACCAGAAACCCGATTATCTGCCATGGCCTTGCGCAATATGGGAGCCAATTTAGCGCTTTGCCCAGAAATGAGGCCCTTAAATAGGGTGTGGTGATAAATACCAATTCCAGAAAAAGTCAGTTTTGCACTCGTAGCCCCTGTATATCCATCATCTCTGACCATTGTTTGGTCGAGATAAAAGTCTCCATGCGGGTGTTGGGGTGGATTGGGAACCATAATCAGATGGGCTAATAATTGATCTTGGGAACGAAGCTCAAGAACTCGTTGGATTAAGCCCTGAATTGGAAAGTGGGGGCTAAACACATCACCATTAATCACCAAGAAATAGTCATTAGCTCTAAGGAGTGGTAGTGCTTTACAGATACCACCTGCAGTCTCTAATGCTGATTCTTCTCGGGAGTAAAAGATTTGAAGACCAAACTGCTTACCGGAGCCTAAGCTTGCCTCAATTTGTTCGCCTAACCAAGCATGATTAATGACGACCTGAGTAAGACCAGCTTTCGCTAGAGCTTCAAGATGCCAAGCCAGTAAGGATTTACCTTGAACCTGCAATAGTGGCTTAGGGATAGTATCGGTTAATGGCCGCATTCGTTCTCCACGTCCGGCTGCTAATACTAGGCATGGAATAGGATCAAAGTTATTTAATGCGGATGTAGCATTCATGATTTGTTTGTTTCTACTCGATCAAGAATACGTAATAGTGGCTTCAAAGCAATATAGCGAGTAGCAACCGCTCGTACATATTTCAGTACCAGCGGAATATCGTTCAAGTAATTTTCTTTACCATCGCGGTGATGCAGTCTCGCAAAGATGCCAAGTATTTTGAGGTGTCGTTGTAATCCCATCCACTCAAAATCACGATAGAAATCCGCAAAGTCACTGGGAACCCCTAGACCTACCTTACGAGCCTTTTCCCAATAATCGATCAGAAAATCAATGACCTCTTCTTCCTGCCATTCAATATAAGCATCTCGCCAAAGCGAGACTGCATCGTATGTAATCGGTCCGTATAGCGCATCCTGAAAATCTAAGACCCCAGGATTGTTATTCTCAGTGAGCATTAAATTACGCGAATGGTAGTCGCGATGCACATAGACTTGTGTTTGTGCCAAATTATTCTCTTTAATGAGAGCAAAGATAGATTTGAGCTCTACCTCCTCTTTTTGCCCTAACTGAATTTGGTGATGGCGCTTGAGGTACCACTCGTCAAATAAATCCATTTCACGTTGCAAGGTGGCTGCATCGTAAGGTGGCAGTACATTAGGTTTACTTGCTAACTGCATTTTAATGAGTGAATCACTCGCTTCGCCATAGAGTAGTTTGGCGTTCTTTAGATTAATGCCATGAAGATAGGTTTTTGTACCCAAATCACTTAATAACAAAAATCCCTCGGCTTGGTTTTCTGCCAGGACAATTGGCACATTGAGCCCAGCATTTTGGAGGAGTGTTGCTATCTGGATAAAAGGCCCCAATGCCTCTTTATCAGGGGGTGCATCCATCACAATCAGGGCAGAATGATGGGGATGGATGCATTCAAGGCGGAAGTAACGACGAAAGCTCGCATCGGCGGAGGCAGGCGCCAAAGTGGCGAGTTTAAGACCCCACCGATCCTTTTGGCTTTCTAGCCAGGCATTAATTTGCAGAAGGCGGTTATCAGGCATGATCGATTCGTATAATAAGGCTGTCTGGATCCATGAGTCATTATCGCCGTCGCGCCGGCATTAGCGCCCATCTTCTATCCGTAGAGGTCCCGCGTGCGTTCCTGGGCCTTGGTCTTTTATCGTTTGTTCTTTGGTATGCTGTGCCGGTAAAGGGCCAAAATCTAGGCCCCGTGATTAATAGCATTACCCCGTTATTGCCCTCACAGCAGCAGAATCAAACACAACAGCAATTACAAAATCAAGCGCCCACTCCGATTGGCGATCCACCAAGACCTCTGGCCGTCGGTTCTCTGCCGACACCTACTTTAGTACCCAGTCGTGGCGAAGTGACAGTACTTAAGTTGGATGATCAACTGCGACAAGGTAAGGCTATGCCAGATAACCAGGCTCTGACATTTACCTTCAGCGATGAAATCGATGGCGTTGTAGACCGTGAAATGAAACTAAAAGGGCGCTCACAAATACGACGTAATACCACCATACTTAAAGCCGATGAAATTATCTATGACCCGGATACCGATATTGCCGATTTAATTGGTAATGCACAGTTAATTAAAGACAACACCGAATTTTCTGGACCGCGGGCACGATTTAAGGTGGATGCTCGCCAGGGTGAAATGGATCGGCCTAGTTATGAACTACGGGATGTACGTGGTCGGGGGAAGGCAACTAAATTAACGATTGAGACTGCCGATCTATTTGTATTTGATAAAGCAACATATACGACCTGTAGTCCAGAGAACTTAGATTGGTATTTCACGGCAAGTCGTGTGGAGATCGATCAAGAGCAAAAGGTAATGACCGGTAAGAACGGGGTCATGCGCTTTTTTGATGTGCCCATTATGTATGCACCTTATTTCAGTTTGCCAACCTCTAATCAACGGCGTTCTGGTTTGTTATCTCCAACCATCGGTTACAACTCCAATAATGGCTTGGATATTGCTCAGCCGTATTACGTGAACATTGCACCGAATCGTGACTTAACAATTACCCCGCGATTCATGAACCGCCGAGGAACTCTCTTGGGGAGTGATTTTCGATTTATCGATCCAAAATACTCGGGCACCTTAAGTGGACAGTTTTTAAACAACGACAAAATCATTGGCCGCAATCGTTGGAAATACGACTGGCAACAAAGACAACTAATCGCCCCAGCATGGAATGCCTATGCCAATATGAGCAAGGTCTCAGATAGCTTCTATCCCATTGATTTTTCCTACGGAATTGGTGGAGCGGTCACTAATCAATTTAGACAAGAGCTCGGAACAAATTACGGCGGTATTAAGAACTGGAATTTCACGGCGCGCACATTGACCTTTCAGACTTTACAGCCAGACCCTAGCGCAACCGTCGTCTCTCCCTATAACATCCTGCCACAGGTAGCGGCAAACTACAGTAATCGAGGTAATCTGAATACTCCAGGTTCGTATGCTGGAACATTTGGGCGTGGACCCGATTTAACGTTTGGCGCAGATTTCACACGATTCTCTTACAACACGAATAATTTATATGCTCCTGCATCGGGTATGCCACAGGGTGGCGCATTTAGTCAGGCCGACCGAACTGTGATTAGAGGTAGTATTGCGATGCCACAGATCACTCCCGGCTACTATATAAAGCCGAAGTTAAGTTTTCAGGCCAGTCAATATTCGGCAGCCCTAGTCAATGCACCTGGAAGACAAATTAGTCAGCCTAATGCACCTGTGCAAGGGTTTGCATTGCCGACCTTAAGCTTAGATTCAGGATTGGCGTTTGAGCGCGATGCTACAGAAATGAAATGGTTCTTTGGTCGAGAGATGTTGGTTACGATGGAGCCCCGCGCGTTTTATGTTTACACCCCATTTCAAAGCCAGGCTCAGACGCCGCTCTTTGATACTGCTGATGCTGGTTTTGGGGTGACCCAAATCTTTAGTGAAAATACCTTTGTGGGCGGTGATCGCGTAGCGGACAGCAATAAATTAACCACCGGCCTAACTAGTCGAATTCTTGAGGCAAATACTGGTGCTGAGAGGGCAACAGTGACCTTAGCTCAACGTCAAGATTTCGCAGGTCAGCGCGTTGGTTTAAATGGCACGATTGCAAACCCAACACGCTACTCAGATACTTTAGGTGCCAGTACCGTTCGTTTAATGGGCAATTTCAATGTGGATTTATTTGGTCAATACAATACGGAACTTAATCGCTTTGTTCAAAGTAGCATAGGCGCAGGTTGGCGACCAACACCAGGCCGCAGTCTTAATTTTGCTTATCGAAATGTTTGGAATCCGCCTGCTGCAGGTAGCAATTCCGGTGTTACAAGCACGGATCAATACAATGCATTTGGTGAATGGCCCGTATTCAAAAAATATCGTCTGCTCGGCCGTTGGGGCTACGATGCATTAACGGCAAAGACCTTAAATACTTTAGTGGGATTGCAATATGACGAGGATTGTTGGACGGCTCGGTTTGCCTACTCACAGGCACGCAATACCTCGCAGCTCACCACCACCCAGGTACTTTTTCAATTAGAATTTAGAGGTTTTGGTAGTGTTGGCAACAATCCGGTGGATGTGATGCGACTGAATGTTCCTGGTTACCAACCTGTTGCCAAACCTTTACCACCCTCACCATACGAAAACTATCAATAATGGCTTTGCATCGTATTAAATTGCTCCAACCAGCCTTTATTGGAATATCAAGCTATTTGGTGTTAGTGCTTGCATTTTTTGCTAGCAATTCCTATGCGCAGGTCAATCCATCAAATAATGAATTAAAGATCAGAAATATTGATGGGGTTGTTGCGGTTGTCAATACGGGAGTAGTAACTCGCAAAGAGATTGATGATCGTATTGTGTCACTCCAAAAACAGGGCTCCACTGGAGGTAAGAAACTACCAGAGGGTGAAGAATTGCGTAAACAGGTTCTCGAAAACTTGATTCTGGAAAAAATACAAATTCAGGAAGCAGAGCAGACCGGCTTAGCTGTTTCTAATAAAGACCTCAGCAAGATCATTGAAGATATTGCTGTTCGTAATAAATTAAGCATGAATGAGTTTAGGCAAGCAATTATTAAAACTGGGATTAGCTTTGAGCGGTATAGTGAATTGCTGCGTGAGGATGTTTTAAAGTCACGCTTGCGAGAGCGTGAGGTAGATTCACAAATAAAAATCTCGGATGCTGAAATCGATAACTTTATTGTCGAGCAAATGCAGCGGCGAGGCACTGATACTGGCGCTGCACGTGCCTCGGGACCCGAGGAAATTGCGGTCGCCCAAATTTTCATACCTGTAGAGGAGGGTGCGGGACCTAGTGCCCAGGCAGATGCCAGAAAAAAAGCGGAGTCGATCTTAAAAGAGGCTCGTGGCGACGCTGATTTTATGCAATTAGGCGCTCAGGCTAATAAAGAGAATTCTAAAATCAAGTTCCAAGATTTAGGTTATCGGACGCAAGATCGCTTACCCCAAATTTTTGTAGAGACGGTTCGTAATTTAGGCCCTGGCCAAGTTGCATCTTCTGTAGTTCGAAGCCCTGCAGGATTTCATGTGCTCAAAGTGATGGACCGACGGAGCTCTGGGTCAGGAGCGCGCGCTGCAAGTAATGCCAACCCTCTTGATACCACACCGCAAAATATGATGGTTACTCAAACTCTAGCGCGACATATTTTGATACGGCAACGCCAAGGCCTACAAGATGCTGATGTTGAGCGCCGCTTACTCGGATATCGAGATCAAATCCGAGCAAAGACTGCAGATTTTGACTCTCTGGCAAAGAAATTTTCAGAGGACGGCTCGGCTCAAAATGGCGGTGTTTTAGGCTGGATGGGTCCGGGCGATCTTGTACCTCCTTTTGAGATTGCCATGAACCGTTTACAAATTGGTGAAGTCAGTGATCCAGTAAAGACTGAATTTGGATGGCATTTAATTCAGGTAATGGAGCGACGTGAAGCGCAGCTGACGGTTGAGAAGCAACGGGAGTTTGCGCGTGCAGCGATCCGAGAGCGTAAATTTGAGCAGGCTTATCAAGACTGGTTACGACAGTTGCGCGATACAGCAACAGTCAAGATTTTGAACGTGGATGAACAGTACCGTTAAGTTAGCAATTAGTACTGGCGAGCCTGCCGGTATAGGGCCAGAGGTATCAATTGCGGCTGCAAATGCATTTATTGCAGATAATCCTCATACCAAAATTACTCTCTATGGTGATCGAAGTCTGCTGCAATCTCAAAGCTTAGTAAGTCAAATTCAGATTGCGCACATCCCGCTCATCAAGCCAAACCAAATTGGTAGGCTTAATCCAGAAAATGCCCCCTATGTTCTTTCTGTAATTCAAGAGGCCAGTGAAGCCTGCCGTTCAGGAGTGCATGACGCTTTGATAACAGCCCCCGTTCAGAAAAGTATATTAAGCAGACCCTCGATAGAATTTAGTGGGCATACCGAGTTCTTGGCCCAACTAGATGGCAAAGACCAAGTTGTCATGATGTTGTGTGGGGAGATATCAGATCCTAAGAGCGAGGATAAGAAACCATTTTCATTAAGAGTCGCTTTGGCGAGCACGCATTTACCAATCCAACAAGTGGCCCAATCGATTCAATACAAGTCTTTATTGCAAACTATTCGTATTATTCATTCTGATCTACAAACCCGCTTTGGTATTGCTAGCCCCATCATTATGGTGACTGGTTTAAATCCCCATGCCGGAGAAGATGGACATTTAGGGCGAGAAGAAATTGACACAATTATCCCAGCGATCAAGGCAGCGCAGGCTGAAGGGATCAAGGTATCTGGGCCATTTCCAGCGGACACGCTTTTTAATCCAGCTCGTTTACAGTCTGCTGACGCCGTATTGGCCATGTATCACGATCAAGGCTTAGCCCCCTTCAAGTTTGCAACGTTTACCGAGGGTGTGAACGTGACTTTGGGTCTCTCTTATATTCGCACCTCGGTGGATCATGGCACTGCACTGGATATTGCTGGACACGATAAGGCAGATTGGCACAGCATGTACGCCGCACTTAACTTAGCCCAAGAGCTCACCTTAAGACAGAAGCGTTTTAATGCATCAGGCACGTAAGCGATTTGGGCAGAACTTTCTAACCGATGGCAGCATTGTTTCGGGGATTGTGCATGCACTAGCTCCCGAATCAAACATCCATCTCTTAGAAATTGGCCCTGGTTTGGGAGCCTTAACATTACCACTGCTCTCTCAGGTGGACCATCTGGATGTTCTTGAAATCGATCGTGACCTGGTAAGTTATTGGCAGGAGCAAAAGCAGAAGCAAGCTCTAATTGGATTAAATATCATCGAGGGCGATGCGCTTGAATTTGACTTTCTATCATGGGCTCAGCGGGGCAAAGAGGCGAAGCAACGCAGTTGCATTATCGGTAATCTGCCATACAACATCTCTTCACCACTACTTTTTCATTTGATCTCAGCAGCACCCTGGATCGATGAGCAGGTTTTTATGTTGCAAGCCGAGGTGGTTGAACGAATTACAGCGGCAGCAGGTGATTCTGAATATAGTCGTTTATCAGTCATGCTTCAAGCGCGCTACTATGTAGAACAAATCATGAATGTACCACCGGAGGCCTTTGAGCCTAAACCTAAGGTGAACTCAGCAGTAGTCCGCATGATCCCGCGCCGTGATTTTGATTTGACGGCGAAGGAATGGGACGCCTTAAGCAAGATCGTAGCGATGGCATTTGCACAACGACGTAAAATGCTGCGTAGTAACTTACATGCCCTCCAATCAGAGTTAAACCTTTCTGATGAAGAGCTGAAAGCAAGAGCGCAAGAGATTACGGTTGGGCGTTACATTGAATGGGCCAAAGTCTTGACCCGATCATCCTGAAAAACTGAGCAGGACTAGTTGGCTTTATAGGACTCGGGGTCAATACGACGCATCTCACCCTCAATCCAAGACTCAACCTCTGTATGCAATTGATCGCCGGATTTTCCATGCGACGGGATCGCAGGTCCAATAGAAACAGTAATGAGGCCAGGGTACTTCAAGAAACTATTACGGGGCCAGAAATGACCGGCATTATGAGCAACAGGAAGCACCGTCGCCTGGGTCAAGCCTGCAAGTCGAGCGCCACCCTTGCGATAGGGCTTATGGGAGCCAACAGGTGTGCGCGTTCCTTCTGGAAACAAAATAATCCATTTGCCTGCTTTTAAGCGTGCCTTTCCTTGATTGGTGACCGAGATTGCGGAACTCTCTTTAGCCGAGCGATTGATATGAATCATATTGAGTAATCCCATGACCCAGCCAAAGAACGGAATCCATAGGAGCTCACGTTTAAACACATAGCAAAGATCTTTTGGGAAAAGATTTAAATAGGCAATGGTTTCCCAAGCAGATTGATGCTTGCTAAGGATCACCACCGCTTGGTCACGTACTGCATTGGCATGCTCCATACCAAGTACCTGATAACGAACTCCACAAAAGAACTCCAGAATGAAAATAATACTTTTCCCCCAGAACTGAATCAGCTGATAGCGCTGATGTTCGTTGAGAAAGGGGAAGCTCACTAAGCAAAAAACTGCATAGGGCGGCGTATATAGAACGAGGCTTAAAAAGAACAAGAGGGATCGTAGCCAGATCATGATGTTGATAGGATGTATTTTGTAAAAGCCATTAGATCAGCATGAGTCATGGTGCCTTCGGGTAAATCAGCATCTTTGACTTTATGACCCTTGCCAGTTAGGACAAGATGGGGAGATGCTCCTAATTTAGTACCTGCTACAAGATCGCGAAGAGAGTCGCCAACAATCGGAATATTTTTTAATGGCAAATCTAGACTAGCGCGATCCTTAAGATACCGTTGGGCAATTTCTTGCATGAGCCCCGACTTTGGTTTGCGGCACTCGCAAAGATCCTCATCAACATGGGGGCAAAAGAAAATCCCATCAATCCTGCCGCCAAGGGGCTTGAGTAAATCTATCATTTTTTGATGCATAGCATGTAACTCAGAAAGCGAGTAAAGGCCTCGAGCAATCCCTGATTGATTAGTAGCAATCGTTAAAACATATCCTGCCTGTGAGAGCAAAGCAATCGCCTCTAAGCTATTGGGGATCGGTATCCACTCATCTCTAGATTTAACGTAGTCATCGCGATCTTCATTGATTACCCCATCGCGATCTAAAATAATGAGCTTACTTGTCTTTGGACTCATGCAAGTTTGCCGATATCGGCTACTAGATTCATTTTCTGATGTAACTGGCTTAAAAGGGCAATACGGTTTTGCCGAAGTTGCAGATCATCATCCATCACCATTACATCGGCAAAAAATTGATCAATAGGTTGACTAAGGACTGCAAGACTCTGCAGTAAAGTCATAAATTCTTGATTCTTAAACTGCTGATCTAGTTTTGGGCTTAGAGTCTCTAAAGCCTTATAAAGATTCGCCTCTGCGGGAAGACGCAATAGCTGGATTTGCACATTATGAGCTGGTTGACTCTCAATCTTTTTCAGAATATTACTAATACGCTTATTGGCCGCTGCTAATTGGGCAGCTTCACTTAGTTGTGTAAATCCACGAATAGCCTGTAAACGCTTGGGCAGATCATTTAGCTTACCCGGGTTCATGCTCAAGATCGACTCAATTTCTGGGGCTGTAAAGTGAGCATCCCCGAGTAATTGATCCTTGAGATAAGTTTTTAATCGCTCTAGAAAAAATTGATAGATGGCTTCGTCATCAATTTCATTCTTAAGTGAAAGACCGACAAATTGTTTCTTGGCCATTGCGATTAATACTTTGAGATCTAAGGCCAAATTCTTTTCGATAAGAAGCCGGCAGATTCCTAGAGCATGGCGACGAAGGGCAAATGGATCCTTATCACCTGTTGGTACTAAGCCTACTCCCCAAATCCCGACAATAGTCTCTAATTTATCGGCAATGGCAAGAGTGGTGCCCACCATGGTTTGTGGAAGAACATCACCGGCAAAACGTGGCAAGTAATGTTCATAGCAAGCTGCAGCAACATCCGGATGTTCTAGATCTGCCAAAGCGTAGTATTGCCCCATCACCCCTTGAAGCTCTGGAAATTCGCCAACCATATCACTAAGTAAATCGGTTTTGGCAAGTTCGGCAGCCCGACCAACCATTTTGGGATCGATAGCAATCCCCGTTTCGTCCACTTGTTTAGCAATCTCACCAGCCAGAACTCGTACACGCTCCATCCGCTGTAATTGATTACCTAGTTGATTGTGATAAACCACCTTAGCCAGATCGGGGATGCGAGACTCTAAAGAACGCTTCTGATCTTGTTGAAAGAAAAAGCGCGCATCGGATAGTCGGGGTCTAATAACGCGCTCATTTCCGGAGATAATTCCTTCAGGTCGATCGGTTACGATATTAGACACAATCAAAAAGCGGTTCTTCAACTTACCAGTACCGTCTGTCAAAGCAAAATACTTTTGATTGGTTTGCATGGTCAGGATCAGGCACTCTTGCGGAACATTTAAAAATTCAGGATCAAAGTGACAGGTATAGATCGCAGGATATTCAACCAGGGCAGTGACCTCATCCAGCAGGGAATCTGGCATGAGCACTTGGTCGGACCTCGCTGCTTTTATTAAGTCAGTCTCAATGAGTTGGCGTCGTTTAGTAAATGAAGCAATTACCTTACCTTCGCGCTCAAGTGCATGTTCATAATCGACGGCAGACTGAATGGCAATTGGGCCAGAAGACATAAAGCGATGACCCTCAGTAGTGTTGCTTGCTGTAATACCGAAGGCTTGAATGGGAAGCACATGAGAGCCATGCATCGCAACAATACGATGAACGGGTCTTGCAAACTCAACATCCTGAACTTTCCCATTTGCACCGTTTACTTGGTAATGCATCATTTTGGCAATCGGTAATTGCTTGATTGCTTCTTCAATAGCCTTTTGAAGACTACTTTGTAGATCTGCCCCTTTGGCAGTAACGTTGAGGTAAAGAGCCTCATTCTTACCCTCACCACTTTTTTCTAACTGCTCAATAGTGGTGTTGGCATAACCCAGGCTCGCCAGTTTCTTTTGTAGGGGCGCACTTGCTTGACCATTTTCGTCAAATGCAATTGAGGTGGGTAAGAGTTTCTCACGCACAGGATAGTCCGGAGCTTGCTCTAGAACTGCACTGATTAATACTGCGAGTCGTCGTGGGCTAGCAAAGGATTGGCTGGTGGCTGATTGATTGACTAAGTGATCCTGGCTTAGGCATTGAAAAATAGATTGTGCAAAGGAGTCCCCTAAGCGTTTGAGCGACTTGGGAGGTAACTCTTCAGTAAAGAGCTCGACTAATAAGGCGTCATGTTTCATGGTGTGAGGCATGCCTTACGTAGATTTCTTCTGGAGCATAGGAAAGCCAAGCTGTTCACGAGACTCAAAATAGGCTTGAGCAACCGACCGTGACAAATTACGAATGCGTCCGATGTAAGCAGCGCGCTCGGTCACCGATATGGCGCCACGTGCATCGAGTAAGTTAAAGGTATGTGCTGCTTTAAGCACCATCTCATAAGCAGGGAGCGCCAATGAAAGCTCCATTAAGCGTTTTGCTTCACTTTCATAATTACTGAAGTTATTAAAGAGCATCTCAGTGTTGGAGTGTTCAAAGTTATAGCGTGATTGCTCGACTTCATTTTGATGATAGACATCGCCATAGGACACGCCATCGGTCCACACTAAATCAAAAACGTTTGAACAGTTTTGTAAATACATCGCCAAGCGCTCAATTCCATAGGTGATCTCGCCGAGAACAGGCTTGCAATCCAGACCACCTACTTGCTGAAAGTAGGTAAATTGGGTTACTTCCATACCATTTAGCCAAACTTCCCAGCCAAGACCCCAGGCGCCTAAAGTGGGATTTTCCCAATCGTCTTCGACAAAGCGGATATCGTTTTGGTTTAGATCCAAACCCAATGCTCTCAAAGACCCTAGATATAAATCCAAAATATTTTCAGGGGCAGGTTTGAGAACCACTTGATATTGATAATAGTGTTGCAGGCGATTGGGGTTCTCACCATAGCGTCCGTCTTTAGGACGGCGTGATGGTTGAACATAAGCAGCTTTCCATGGCTCAGGACCAATGGCGCGCAAGAAGGTGGCTGTATGGGAGGTGCCAGCACCAACTTCTAGGTCAATCGGTTGCAAGAGCGCGCAGCCCTGCCGATCCCAGTAGTCTTGAAGCTTAAGAATGATTTGCTGAAACGTTAGCATGCCAAGTCGACGAGTTTAGTAATTACGATATTAAGACCTTGATTTTACTCGGCAAAGAATGGTCGGGCTCAAAAGAACCCTTTCTTACTTTCGAAATCGTAGGTAAGCGCTTAGCAAGAGAAAAAGAGAGGCTAATAAGATTGGCCAATTGCCCCAAATCACATAAGGGGTCTGCCCCGTATAGGGCTGCACCAACCCAGAGAGCTCCCCTTGTACAAACTGATCTAAGGCGGTCTGTACCTCACCGCGATGATCAATGATGGCTGTAATCCCGGTATTGGTCGCTCGTAAACTGGGTAAGCCTGTTTCGATGGAGCGTAATTGTGAAAGGCGTAATTGTTGCATCGGCGCCTGCGATTGCCCAAACCAGGCCAAGTTAGTGACATTGATTAAAAGATTGACCGGGTTTTGGCTCTGGCGTAGGCGACTGGCGATCTCATTGCCAAAAATATCCTCATAGCAAATAGAGATAGCAGCATAGCGTGCTTTACTGGGATCCTGATCGCGTCCTAGAACAGTAAATGGAACCTGCGAGAATGAACCTCTTGCAAAATTACTCATGGGCACTTTGAAGGCATCGACAAACCATTGAAAACCCGGCGGGATAAATTCTCCAAAGGGAACGAGATGATATTTATCGTAGTGGTATCGGCTTTGATCTTTCGTAAAGCCGCTGACTCGATTGGAGTACTGGAAACTTTTTTCATCTATCGATACCTTACCAATTAGACCTAATAAAACTTGACTACCTGATTGATTGGCAAAGCTTTGAATTTGCTCAAGAGATTGATCGGGTAAATCGTGTTCAGGCCACGGGAAAGCGGTTTCAGGAACAATAATCAAATCAGCAGGCGCTTTCATAATGGCACCTCGATAAAAATCGATCTGCCGTAAGATTTCCTTGGGGTTGAACTTCAGACTTTGCTCAAAATTACCCTGAATCAGACGAACGGAAATGGCTGATCCACTTGGACTTGTGAACTGCCACATTCCCAATATCTGTGTGATAGCGATCACACTTAGCACAGCAAGCGCATTACTGATCTTTAATAGACTAATTTGCCAAGATGCCCAAACAACTAAGAAGGTACATGCGAGTCCACCCAGGTAAGGGGCAATTTGTATAAAGGGGCCATGCACTTGTGACTCTGCAAGACCCATCCAAGGAAATCCCGTGAACAACTGACCGCGTAAGTATTCCGCCATCACCCAGGCGGATGGTAAGGCAAGACCACGCCAGAGGGGGTTGGTAATGAGCAGTCCACAACCAAAGGCGAGGCCAACATAAATCGCCATCAGACCTGCTAGAGCAAAGACGGCAAAAGAGGATAGCAACGTAGACAGCCCTCCGACATCATGGAGACTGATATAGATCCTCCCCAGGGAAACGATGAAATAACCTAGAGCAAAAACTAAGCCCTGATTAAAAAAGCGGACCAGTGTGTG
>JACCEE011548640.1_pt1 | contig 16088 bp, 13 predicted proteins | sample 7449931 | NCBI WGS metagenome assembly JACCEE01 (sample SAMN15323457, study PRJNA562643) | freshwater metagenome | isolation source: river surface water | place: USA:Blue River Watershed | collected 2017-08-19 | reverse complement strand
CGGTAAATGCGATATTAAAATCGGTTGACCATTTTAGTTTGCCCGTTAAGTTCTGGCTGTTTAACGAAATTTCATGACCCCAGAATTGCAGCTCTCCAATGTTTCCGTTGAAACTTGCAAAACCTGATTCCTGAGCAACAGCTACACTATACAATAAGCTTTTCGAATTTCTGTTATAAAAGTCGTAACCAATATTCACTCTGTTTTTGAATAAACCAAGATCAAATCCGAAATCGTATTCTGCGGTTTGCTCCCAGGTCAGTTTCGAGTTAGGTAATTGTGTCACAGCGCTTCCGCTTCCAAGGCTTGTGCCAAATATGGCATTATAACTACTGTTGCCACTGCTTACTGCTGCATATTGAGTATAGTTCCCAATATTATTATTACCAACAATACCATAAGAAGCACGAAGTTTTAACAGTGAAATTGCACGAATACTTTTCAGAAAATTTTCTTCTGAAGCTATCCAGCCTACCGAAGCAGATGGGAATGTACCCCAACGTTCATCAGCACCAAATCGCGAAGAACCGTCGCTTCGTAAAGCTGCTGAAAGCAAATATCTATTCTTGTAATTGTAATTTACACGACCCAGGTACGACATTAAACTCCATTCCTGAATGTTATTATAAGTGTTTGTAGTGCCAGATCTGTCGATGTTTGCCGCAGCACCAATGGTTGGAATTCTATCATCAGGAAAACCCGTGATGCGGACCTGCATTAGGTCAAATCGATAGCGTTGCATGGTGAATCCGGCTAATGCTTCAAAGTTGTGATTCCCTATAGATTTTTTGTAGGTAGCTGTATTTTCATTTAACCATGTCATATACTGGCTATTGCGATAAACAGCGCTTGAAAGTGCCGGAAGGACACCAGCCATACCGTTGGATGCGGTTGATGGATTGACATTTTTATATTTTGTGCTTCCCAAATCAACATTCATGGCCGTTCTCAGGGTTAAACCTTTGATCGGTTCGTACTGAATATAACCTGTTGACAGAAGTCTTGAATCACCTGTTTCATTAACAATTTCCTTTGTGGCACGGTAATAGTTTGGTGAAGCAAAAGCAGAAACACCAGGAATCCAGCTATTATATGGCATTGTGCCATCGGCATTAATATATGGACAAATTGGCCAAACCAATAATGAATTAGTAACAATACCTCCGGCCCAGAACTGACCATCAGTACTTGGAGTATTATTCATGGTATAGGTTGGGGCAACATTAAAGCCTACCTTTAACTGGTTGGTTACTTTAAATTCACTATTCAATCGAACGGAAAAGCGCTGATAATCGGAATTTAAAATTACGCCTTCCTGATCAAGCAAACCAACAACAGCAGTTGTGCTAAAGTTCTCTTTCCCTGTGCTCAAACTAACACTGTAATCCTGAATAGTGGCAGTTCTTAAAATTGCATCAAAATAATCGTAACCTTCTCCATATTGCGAAGGATTTTGAAAAACGGCAGGAACTGGCTGACCTAAATCTTCATATGATTCCTTTTTAAACTGAGCGAATTCAGTGCCATTCATAATATCCGGACGCCCCCTTTGCGGAACCGTTTGGATACCATAGTTTGCAGCAATATCAATAGAAGTTTTACCTTGTTTTGCTCTTTTGGTGGTTACCATAATAACACCATTGGCGGCACGTGAACCGTACAGGGCAGTCGAAGAGGCATCTTTCAAAACCGATATGCTTTCAATTTCATTAGGGTTTATTGAACTAATATCTCCGGTAATTGGGAATCCATCAACAACATAAAGTGGATCGTTGCCAGCGGTTAATGAAGCTTGTCCCCTGATGCGTACCTGCATTCCCTGACCTGGTTTACCGGTAGTTTGATTAATCTGAACTCCGGATAGTTTACCTTGCAATTTTTGCGCTACAGTAGTTACAGGCATATCCGACAAGTCTTCTGAACCAACTGATTGAATAGAACCAGTCACCGCTCTTTTCGATTGGGTACCATAACCTACTGCAACAACTTCTTCCAAACCAATGGTTTCTTCTTCTAATACAACATTCAACGTTGATTTACCGGAAACCTGAACTTCCTGGGCTTTCATGCCCACAAACGAGAAAACCAAAGTCGCATCTGTTGGTACATTTGCCAGATTGTAGTTTCCATCCATATCGGTAATCATCCCTTGGGTGGTTCCTTTAACCATTACGGTTACTCCAGGTAAAGGAGCCCCTGTTGAATCAGATACTTTTCCGGAAACTGTTTTTGGTTGTTGCTGATTACTGTTTACATTATCAGCTGGTGAAAGAACAACCTGACGATCAATAATTTTATAGGAAATGTTTGTATCATTGAACAGCGTCTTCAAGGTACTTTCTATGTTCTGATTTTCAACAGAAATAGACACTTTTTGAGTTACATCAACAAGACGGCCATTATATAGAAAATAATACTCAGATTGATCTTCAATGGCACTTAGAACATTCTCAATCGAGGTATTTTCCTTTTTAAGATTAAACTTTGCATTTTGAGAATAAACACCCGTTGCAAACATCTGAATAGCAGACAATAAAACAACAATCAAAGTTATTTTCATCTTTCTAATAATTTTTTTCAGAGGGATATAAAATTCCCCCTCCCAGTTCTGGGAATGTTTTTTTTTCATAAGTTTGTAGATATTAAGTTTTTACTTTATTTGCGTCCTGTTACCGCAGGACAAATCAGAAGGGAAGTTACCAGCTTCCCTTTTTGTTAGTTAGTCAGTTAATGTTTATACCATAGAGCTATTTTTTAGAGATTAAAACCTTTCGTTTACTGAAAGAAGAATCATTTTGTTGAGATCCCTCAAGTATTTTATATGAAATTGGCGAACTATATGTTAGTAATTTCAACGCTTCTTCAAGCGATTCCCTTTTGAATGTCGCAGTAAAAACATAATCACTCTTTAGAACTTCTTCATCAAAAATAATTTCAGCATTAAACCAACGACCAAGGCGAGCAGCGACATCACGCGTACTATCATTTTTGAATATAAGTGCCCCGTCAATCCAACCTATGTATTTTTTGCCATCAGCTTTTGTAATCTGGTATTGTTTGTCTGTCTTTTGATAGATTACTATTTCATTTTCCTTTAGTTGAACTAGTTGGGCCGATTTTTCCGTCTCGGTTGATAAAAGGGATATATTTCCATGTTCCAGATATGTGGTAATTTCCTTGTCTTCCGGATAATTTGATATATTGAACTTTGTTCCGGTGGCTTTAACTTTGCACCCGTTTAAATCAACATAAAATGGATGTTCCTTATCCGACTGAACCTGAAAATAAGCTTCGCCAATAAGTTGCACTTCCCGAACGTTGCCCGAAAATTCATCAGGATATATCAATTTACTTCCCGAATTCATCCAGACTTTAGTCCCATCGCTTAATTCTATTTGAGTTCGTGCACCAAATGATGTTTCAGATGTCTTAAGTAAACTGGTTCTGTTATTCTTGTTATTAGATGGGCTGACAGTCCAAATTGAATAAATTAGCAATGGGATTAATAGAATCGCGGCAATACGCTGGAAGTAAAACATTAAAGACTTCCGAACATCTTGTTTCCTGAGTTTTTTCTTTACGATCTGGAGATCCTTGTCCACATTTACTTTCTTCATATCCTCCAGACTGTCGTAATAGCTTAATACTTTCAATACTTCATCATATTCAGCACGATTATCCGCAGAATTGTTAACCCATTGGTGCAATTCCTGAAGTTGAACTGAATCAATTTCGTTGGAGTATTCCAACATTATTAGATGATATATAATCGCGTTATCTTCCACTTTCATATTTTTATACTACCTAGGACGAAATTATTTGAATCACCCCCCACGCAATCCTAAAAAAATCGAACGGAATTATTTGAGAAAGGTAAAAAACTCAAAAATGAATAACAGGGGAAGGTAATCCTTTAGTTCTTCTCTTAAAACATGCAGCGCTTTAGTTATCTGATTTTCAACGGTTTTTTCAGATATATTTAACTGAGCTGCAATTTCACGGTTTTTCATTCCTTTTAAGCGACTCAGCTCAAAAACTTCCCGACAACGTTCTGGTAATTTAGTCAGGCTACTGTTAAAAAGATTTTCAAGCTCCGAAAAAACAAAAATCTCAAACGATTCATCTGCCGAATCGTGTTCAGTTGAAATCTCCTGTACTTTTATCAAGGAGCTTTTTTTCTTTAATAGATCAAGACATTTGTTTTTTACTGAAACAAATAAATATGATCTTATAGAATAATGTATGGCAAGTTTCTCCCTATCGTTCCAAAATTTAACAAACACGTCCTGAACGATATCCCGGGCTTCCTCAACAGGTAAGGAAAAGATTTTTTGGACATAAACGCATAAACCTGCATAATAGTAATTGAAGAAAAAATCGAAGGCATATTCTTTGCCCCGTTTCATTTCTTCAAATAAGAAAAGCTCTTTTGCATGATTTCTTGTATCCATCCAAAAAATTGTAGTTTTTTCAGGGAATAAAAGTAAAATATTTTCTGATGTACTTCTGCCTATGTGATCTCAAAGCAATATTCATTTTATTTGCATTAAGTCAATACATAATTTATCCCAGAATCAATGGAATTTTGAAGTGCAAAAAGTTTTAATAGAATGCAAATAATGGGGTAGTTGTAGCTTTATTAGAGAAATATTAATGCAATTATTGAGACAATAAAAACGAAAAAAGGCCAGATTCTCATCTGACCTTTTCGAAGCTCTCCAGGTAGGACTTGAACCTACGACCTACGGATTAACAGTCCGCCGCTCTAACCAACTGAGCTACTAGAGAATTTTTAGAACTTTTAGCAGTATTTCTACTACCGTTTTGCTTTAAAAGCGATGCAAAAATAATAGCTTTTCCGAAAAGAAAAAATATTTTTGCAAAAAATTTTTCTCATGAATTCATTTACTGGCGCGCCAAATAAGCAAAAATCAATTCTTGGAATCGGGAATGCACTGATTGATGTTTTAATTAATATCACGGATGACTCTGTGTTACAAAAATTTGGATTACCCAAAGGGAGTATGACTTTGGTCGATTCAGTGCTTTCGGCTGAAATAAAAAAAGAAACAAAAATTAATACCCGAATCGTTCAAACCGGAGGTTCGGCAGCCAATACCGTACACGGAATTGCCAAATTAGGCGGTAGGTGTGGCTATATCGGAAAGATTACCGACGACGAATTTGGTAATTTTTACGTCGAGGATTTCCAAAACAACAACATCAACACGCACTTCTTTTATTCGGAGACGGGAACCGGTCATGCAACCGGACTGATCAGCCCTGATTCGGAGCGCACTTTTGGAACTTATCTTGGGGCTGCAATGGAATTGACTGCCGACGAAATGCAATCGGAGATATTTGCAGGCTATGGCATTCTGCACATCGAAGGCTATCTGGTGCAAAACCATTCGTTGATCGAAGCCGCGCTAAAAGTAGCCAAAAGCGAAGGTTTGCTCGTGTCTATTGACATGGCCAGTTTCAACATTGTTGAAGCCAACATCGATTTTCTGAACCGGGTCATTCGTGAATATGTCGATATCGTTTTTGCCAACGAAGATGAGGCCATCGCTTTAACCGGCAAACAACCAGAAGAAGCACTTCATGCCATTTCTGAAATGTGCGATCTGGCTATTGTGAAACTGGGTGCGCAAGGTTCGTTAATTAAATACGGAAAAAACGTAATCCGCATTGAGGCCATTCCAGCTAAAAGCGTTGACACCACCGGGGCTGGAGATATTTATGCTTCAGGAGTACTGTTTGGCATTTCTGAAAATCTGGACTTGGAAAAAGCCGGGAAATTGGGTTCGTTACTTGCCGGGAAAGTGGTAGAAGTTGTTGGAGCTAAAATTCCGGAGGAAACCTGGCAGGAGCTTTCCGTTCAAATCGAGCAAATTAAATCAGGAAATTAGATTTTAAAACGGGGTGTTTCGGTCAGAATCTTAATTTTATATAACCTGAACCTATTTTATTGGGAGTCGATTAAGTATTAAGGCAGAAAACAATATTTTTGTAAACAATAGATAAATATAGAATCAGCAAATTTAGTAGTATGAAACGACTGAAAATTAAAGAAGTCCTGAAGGGCGAATTGGTTGGACAGCAAGTGCTTGTCAAAGGTTGGGTGAGAACAAAACGCGGTAGTAAAAATGTCAATTTTATTGCCTTGAACGACGGCTCAACCATCAATAATCTTCAGGTGGTTGCTGATGTTGAAAAATTTGGCGAGGACTTTCTGAAAGATATTAATACCAGCGCTTCGCTCGGAATTACCGGCGATTTGGTGGCATCGCAGGGAAGCGGACAGTTGGTAGAATTAAATGCTACGGAAATTGTCATCTACGGAAAAGCTGATCCTGAAAAATACCCGATTCAGCCTAAAAAGCACAGCCTCGAATTCCTGCGCGAAAATGCACACCTGCGTTTCCGCACAGCTACGTTCAGCGCTGTTTTCCGCATTCGTCATGCCATGGCTTTTGCCATTCACCAATATTTTAACAACCGCGGATTTGTATACCTGCACACGCCGCTGATCACCGGATCGGATGCCGAAGGTGCCGGACAGATGTTTCGCGTGAGTACACTCGATCCTAAAAATCCGCCGTTGCTGGAAGACGGCAAGATTGATTACTCGCAGGATTTCTTCGGAAAATCGACTAACCTCACTGTTTCAGGTCAGTTGGAAGGCGAGTTGGGAGCAACGGCTTTAGGCGAAATTTACACCTTCGGACCAACGTTCCGCGCTGAAAATTCGAATACTGCTCGTCACTTAGCCGAGTTCTGGATGATTGAGCCTGAAATGGCCTTCTACGAACTTCAGGATAACATGGATTTGGCTGAAGATTTCCTTAAATCGCTGATTAAATATGCGCTCGACAATTGTATGGAAGACCTCGAATTCCTGAGCAAACGCCTTCAGGAAGAAGAAAAGAACAAACCGATGGACGAGCGTTCGATGGAACTGATAGAGAAATTGCGCTTTGTGTTGGAGAACGACTTTATCCGTTTGCCATACACCGAAGCCATTGAGGTTCTGAGAAACTCAAATCATTATAAAAAGAACAAATTCCAGTACCCGGTTGACTGGGGAACCGATTTGCAGAGCGAACACGAACGTTACCTCGTTGAAAAACATTTCAAAAAGCCAGTAATCCTGATCAACTACCCGAAGGAAATCAAAGCGTTCTACATGAAGCAAAATGCCGATGGGAAAACGGTGGCTGCAATGGATGTTTTGTTCCCTGGCATCGGCGAAATTATTGGTGGATCACAACGTGAGGAAGATTTGGATAAACTGGTTACCCGCATGAACGAAATGGGCGTTCCGGCGCACGAAATGGAATGGTATCTTGACACCCGCCGCTTTGGAACCGTGCCTCACGCTGGTTTCGGCTTAGGTTTCGAACGTTTGCTGTTGTTCGTAACCGGTATGGGAAATATTCGCGACGTGATTGCTTTTCCGCGTACGCCGAAGAATGCTGAATTTTAATTCACAGTTCAACGATAAACAAAAATGGATTCCTGCTCACTGCAGGAATCCATTTTTTATTTTGTGAATATTCGTTCTTACCAAAGCGCAAGTTTTTCGAGCGAGGCGGGCTAAGCCTTGACTTTTTTTGATTCCTTTTTTGTTTTGACACAAAAAAGGAATTAGGGTTTGGGGCAAAGCCCCATAAATAACTTAAACACGATTACCGATTGTCGATCTTTTCAGGATATAAATCGTGATTCATCAGGCGGTACTCGGCCCATTGTTCGTATTTAGTGCCGGGCTTGCCGTAATTGCAATACGGATCGATGCTCAGTCCGCCACGTGGCAAGAATTTTCCCCACACCTCGATGTATTTCGGCTCCATTAATTTAATCAGGTCTTTCATGATGATGTTGATGCAATCTTCGTGAAAAGCGCCGTGGTTGCGGAAACTGAAGAGGTAAAGTTTCAGGCTTTTACTTTCTACCAGTTTCTGATCTGGGATATAACTTAGGTAAATGGTGGCAAAATCGGGCTGACCTGTAATGGGGCACAGGCTGGTAAATTCGGGGCAATTAAACTTCACCCAGGTATCATTCTCCGGATGTTTGTTGTCGAAGTTTTCCAACATTTCGGTGCTGTAATCGAACAGGTATTTGCTTTCGTTTCCGAGGTTTTTTAAATCGTTCATGGTATTAATATTTTATACTGGTTTCACCCACGGGTGAAACCAGTAATGTTTTTTAAATAGCTTTCCAATCCGTTGCGGCGCAATTGGCAGGCCGGACAATGGCCGCAACCGTCGCCTTTAATGCCGTTGTAGCAGGTTACTGTTTCAGCGCGCACCAGGTCAAATACTCCCAGTTCGTTAGACAGCGCCCAAATGTCTTCCTTCGTTTTCCACATCAGTGGAGTATGGATCGTGAAATTGTAATCCATCGACAAGTTCAGCGTCTGGTTAAGCGAGCGGATAAACTCGTCGCGGCAATCGGGGTAGCCGCTGTAGTCGGCCTGGCCAACTCCGGTAACCAGATTCGGAATGTCCTTCCCTTTGGCGAAGATGGCGGCAAAGGTCAAAAAAAGCATGTTTCGGCCTTCTACCAGTGTGTTTGGCGGACGGTTATCCGGCTTGTTTTCTTCCACATCCATTGCCTGATCAGTCAGCGAATTGTGCGTAATTTGCTTCAGCAAATCGAGGTTCAGCAGAGTGAAAGGCACACCAACGTTTTCAGCTATTGATCGTGCCGCTTCTTCCTCAATCCGATGTCGCTGACCATAGTCGAAGCAGAGCGTTTCCACTTCGTCGAAGTTCTTCAAAGCCCAGAAAAGACAAGTGGTTGAGTCTTGTCCACCAGAAAATACAACTAATGCTCTTTTACTTTTATTCATTCAATAAATCCTTTTAAACGGCAATCTCCATTCCGTCCGAAACGACCTGTTTGCCTCATCTGACATATCCTCGCGGACGGTTTGTTATTTTTCCGCATTTTCCCCGGGGTTAAAACCCCGGGCTACAAATATTTCGCTCCTCTGGAGCTGAGAAACGCGAGCCACTTTCTTGGTTTTCCCCTCTCGGGGGAACGGAAAGGAGGCTTTAAATTTCTTTTACCCTGAAAAGATTATAGGATAGATTCGTGTCGAAAGTATCAACTCCTTCCGCACGTTTTACAAAATTGACCACCCAGATGGTTACCGGCAGAATAAGAATTTCATACACGGTTTTCATCATGGCCTGAGTAAAAATCATGGTAATCAGAACTCCGGCAGGGAATTGCCCGATAAAAGCTATGCAAATAAAGATGAGCGAATCGGCGCTTTCTCCAGCCAAAGTTGAAAGGATAGCGCGTGCTGAAAATCCTTTGCCTTTGGTCATTACTTTCATGCGGCTCATTACAAACGCATTCAGGAACGAACCAATGAGGTAGGCGCTCAAGCTGGCCAATACAATACGCGGCGTATTGCCTAAAATGGTTGCAAAAGCTTCCTGATTTTGCCAGAAAGGCGCTCCTGGAATTACAATTCCGGCGGTAAAAAATACAACGGCCAACACATTCACGGCAAACCCGGTCCAGATAATCAGGCGGGCTTTGGTGAATCCCCACACTTCAGTGATTACATCGTTCAGGATATAAGCAACCGGGAAAATCAATACGCCAGCCGGTGCCGACCACGGACCGATCATCAGGATTTTGGTAGCAAGGATGTTGGAAATTAAGAGGCAGGTGGCAAACAATATGCCTGCAAGCATAAACAATACAGATACTTCTTTTTTCATTTTCTTGTTTTTTACGTGGTTACCAAGTACACGGCTTTCAACCCGAAAGCACGGCGCAAAAGTATAATTTTTTTGCCACTTACCATTTAAGTATTTACAATTTACTATTTTGTGGTTCATTTCAACAATTAAACAACACATGAACACATTTGAAAACGATTGTCGGGAAATGCTTCAATTGATTGAAGTATGGGAAACCCTATTGTTGTCCCTTTCTGAAGAAATAACCACAGACCGCAGAAATAGTCAGAATCGGAGCATCCGTCAGATTTTAGGACACATGGTCGATTCGGCTTCGAACAACACGCACCGGATTGTGCATTTGCAATATCGCGAAAGCCCGATGACTTTTCCGAACTACGCCACCTTTGGCAATAACGATCGCTGGATTGCCATACAGAATTACCAGCATGAAGACTGGCACAACCTGGTGCAATTGTGGAAGTTTTCTAACCTGCACATCGTTCATGTTATCAGGAATGTAAATGCTGAAAAGCTTGAAAACCAGTGGATCTGCGGCGAAAATGAGATGATCACGCTTCGTCAAAACATTGAAGGATATTTGCCTCATTTTAAGTTGCACCTGGCCGAAATTGAAGCGTTGATCAACCAGGAATAGAAAAATGTCAATAGTCATTGGATAGTTTGGAAACTTCCTTTTGATAATGACCAATATTTAATGACTTTTTTGATGTTTTGATTTGCCTGCCAGAAATGTATCTTTGTTCCTGAACAAAACAAAATCACATGGATTTTACTGCTTTCAGGGGAATGAAACCCTTCTCACAACTGATGTTTGCCATTTTTATCATGGTAGCTTCGGTATTCGTTTTTATGATTGCCGGGATGTTTCTGGCGATCCCGTTTGTTGGTGCCGAAAATTTATTGAGCGCCATGTCGGCTGCCGATACCGATTCGGCTGATGGACTCAATCTCCTGAAATATTACCAGGTAATCCAATCGATAGGTTTGTTTTGTGTGCCGCCTTTTGTGCTGGCATTTCTTTACCATGGGCGGATATGGGAATACCTGAAACTTGACCGGACTACCCGTATTCAGACCTTTCTGCTGGCATCGGCTTGTTTGCTGGCATTCATTCCTGCCATTAACTTTTTGGGCGAACTGAATAGCCGGATGAGTTTCCCGGGGGCATTATCGGGTATGGAAACCTGGATGAAGGATATGGAGGAAGGTGCCCGCGTTTTAACTGAAAAGTTTATGCTGGTTGATGGGATTCCCGGATTACTCTTTAATGTTTTCATGATCGCTGTTTTGCCTGCCATTGGCGAAGAACTGATGTTCCGCGGCGTTGTTCAGAATATTTTCAGCCGATGGACAAAAAATCAGCACTGGGGCATCTGGATTACTGCATTTCTATTCAGCGCCATGCATTTGCAGTTTTATGGTTTCATTCCTCGTTTCTTGCTGGGCGCTATGTTTGGTTACCTGTTGGTGTGGACCGGAAGCATGTGGGTGCCAATTATAGCTCACTTTGTGAATAACCTAATGGGTGTTATTGGCTATTTCCTGATGGGAAAAGGAATAATTTCGAAAGATATCGAAGAGGTGGGTACCGGAACGGGGCAGATTCCGTATGTTATTGTGAGCATGTTGGTTGTAGGTGGATTGCTTTTTCTGATTTATAACAAGGAAGGTGATAAAATAAAAATGCCCGTAAATCAGGTAGATTCACAGGCATAACGAATTGATTGATTTTTATTAAGAAAAGACAATACTTTGCTGTAGATTTTCTACATCCAATTTTTTCTGTTCCGAAGCACGATAAACGTATACGATTCCGTATTCCGAAGCTTTTTCTCTCTTTTCATCGTCCGAAAGATGTGCGTGTGAATCTTCTACCTCGTTCCACATTTCCTGAATTAACTGGTCTGCCTGTTCGCGTAATTCAGCAACTTTCAACGATGCCCGGTTGGTAATATTCTGAAGCATTTTCTGATGTCGGTATGCTTCAACAAATTCTTCATAATGAACTTTAACCAGAGCAATTGATGGACTGTAGATTGGACTTCCGCCATTTTTAATACGGCGTTGTTCGCCTTCGATGAGGCGTTCGCCCCAGGTCATAACGTGTGCTTCGAGGTTCAACGGAGGAGTAGCTTTCGAATTTGCCTGCAATCCGTAATATTCAACTACCTCTGGTTTCATTTCGCCACGCAGAATGGCAAAATTAACAACCTGTAGGAAATGTGAAATGTAAAGTTTTGCTTTGCGGAAAATCTCGCCGTACTCTTTCGATCGGTCGAACTGGTTTTGCTTGGAGATGTTTAACTGGCGTATAGCCCCCATAAAATGCGGATAAAATGTCTGCAACTTCTCAAGGGTTTGTTGGCTGAATGCCAGATTTTTCAACGCTGTTTTTTTACCAAGGTCCAGTCCGGCTTCTATGGCGCGAAGCCTGGCCACATCTGTATTCGGTAATCTCCTGTAAGGCATAAATTAGTTTTTTGGTACTCTATTGCGAATATACAAATTACAGTATCATGTTTCGGGCATTCGCACCAAGAACTAATCAACACAAAAATGTTCAAAAACTCAATTAATATATTGAAATACAGTAGCATGTCGCAAAATTTCAGAAAATGAATCTGGGAACTTTTCTTAATTTTTCAGGACATTTCCTGAATCTAAGTGATTTTAACGTCCATTCCTAAGGCAAATAAGTGTCTGATATGATGCTTTTTAAATAATACTTTCCCGGAAAGAAATAAAAAAGCCCCGAAGAATGAATCTCCGGAGCTTTTGGTATTTGATAACGAATATACGATTAGTCTTTTAGCTTTGCGCTTAAGAATTCGCGGTTTAAACGGGCGATGTTCGACAATGAAATGTTTTTAGGGCATTCCACTTCGCAGGCTCCGGTGTTGGTACAGTTACCAAACCCAAGTTCGTCCATTTTGGCAACCATTGCTTTGGCACGGCGGGCACCTTCAACACGTCCTTGTGGCAACAAAGCCAATTGGCTCACTTTTGCTGAAACGAACAGCATTGCCGATCCGTTTTTACAAGCTGCAACGCAGGCACCACAACCAATACATGAAGCCGAATCCATTGCTTCGTCGGCATCAACTTTGGCGATTGGAATAGCGTTTGCATCAGGAACTCCACCTGTACTTACCGAAACATAACCACCTGAAGCAATGATCTGGTCGAATGCGCTGCGGTTAACAATCAAGTCTTTAATAACAGGGAAAGCTGCAGAGCGCCATGGTTCGATGGTAATTGTTTCGCCATCTTTAAATTTGCGCATGTGCAACTGGCAGGTAGTTACATCGTCGTCTGGTCCGTGAGGGCGGCCGTTGATGTACAACGAACACATTCCGCAGATACCTTCGCGGCAATCGTGGTCGAAAGCAACAGGCTCTTTATTTTCATTAACCAGTTGTTCGTTCACCATGTCGAGCATTTCGAGGAACGAGCTGTCGGTTGAAACTTTGTCCAACTTGTAGGTTTCGAAACGGCCTTTTTCTTTCGGACCGTTCTGACGCCAAACCTTAAGCGTAATATTAATTGTTCTTTCCATGATTGATGTCTTTTTTAGAAGCCATTACTTGTAATTACGCTGAACCATTGAAACGCTTTCGTATACCAGCGGTTCCTTGTGAAGTTCGGGTTCAACATCGTTCCCTTTGTATTCCCAGCAGCCTACATAAGCGAATTTGTCATCCTGACGAAGCGCTTCGCCTTCTTCAGTCTGGTATTCTTCGCGGAAGTGACCACCGCACGATTCTTCACGATTCAACGCATCGCGGGCCATCAATTCACCAATAACAATGAAGTCGGCCAGGCGGCTTGCTTTCTCCAATTCGATGTTCATTCCGGTAGTATTTCCCGGGATACGAACATTGGTCCAGAATTCTTTTTTGATTTCGGCAATGCGCTGGATGGCATGTTCCAAACCTTCTTTGGTACGGCCCATTCCAACAAAATCCCACATCACCAACCCTAATTCTTTGTGAAGGCTGTCAACCGAACGATTACCTTTGATGCTCATCAGTTTTTCGAAACGGGCTTTAACCGCTTTTTCAGCTTCAACGAATTCTGGCTCGTTGCCGGTCATTCGTGGAGTACGGATATCGTCGGCCAAATAATTCTGAATGGTATATGGCAACACGAAATAACCATCAGCCAAACCTTGCATCAATGCTGAGGCTCCCAAACGGTTGGCGCCGTGATCGGAGAAGTTGGCTTCGCCGGCAGCGAATAATCCAGGAATGGTGGTTTGTAACTCATAATCAACCCAGATACCACCCATGGTGTAGTGAATAGCCGGATAGATCATCATTGGTGTTTCGTATGGATTTTCATCAACGATTTTTTCGTACATCTGGAAGAGGTTACCGTAACGTTCTTCAATTACTTTCTGTCCAAGACGTTCGATTGATGATTTGAAATCAAGATATACAGCTAAACCGGTACCAACTCCGTATCCGGCATCGCAACGTTCTTTGGCAGCACGTGAAGCCACGTCGCGTGGAACCAGGTTACCGAAAGCAGGATAACGACGTTCAAGGTAATAGTCGCGGTCTTCTTCTTTAATTTGTGTTGGTTTCAGTTTTCCGGCACGAATAGCTTCGGCATCTTCCTTTTTCTTTGGAACCCAGATGCGTCCGTCGTTACGAAGTGATTCCGACATCAACGTCAGTTTACTCTGTGATTCACCGTGAACCGGAATACAGGTTGGGTGAATCTGAGCATAACATGGATTGGCGAACATGGCTCCTTTTTCATAAGCTTTGATGGCAGCCGATCCGTTTGAACCCATGGCATTGGTTGAAAGGAAGAACGTGTTTCCGTAACCACCGGTAGCCAAAACAACAGCGTGACCGAAATGACGCTGCAATTCGCCGGTTACCAGGTCGCGGGCAATAATACCACGGGCTTTGCCGTCAACAATAACAATGTCAACTAATTCGGTGCGGGTGTACATTTTTACGGTTCCAAGGTTTACCTGGCGCATTAAAGCCTGGTAAGCGCCCAGCAACAACTGCTGACCGGTTTGTCCTTTTGCGTAGAACGTACGGCTAACCTGAGCTCCACCAAACGAACGGTTATCGAGCAAACCACCGTATTCGCGGGCGAATGGAACACCCTGGGCAACACACTGGTCGATGATGTCGTTACTCACTTCGGCCAAACGGTGAACGTTGGCTTCGCGGGCACGGTAGTCACCACCTTTAATGGTATCGTAAAACAAACGGAAAACAGAGTCACCGTCGTTTGGATAGTTTTTTGCAGCATTGATACCCCCCTGTGCAGCAATAGAGTGCGCACGGCGTGGTGAATCCTGGATAGTAAAGTTTTTTACGTTGAAGCCCATTTCGCCAAGCGAGGCAGCAGCAGCGCCTCCGGCTAAACCGGTTCCAACAACGATGATATCCAGTTTACGTTTATTTGCGGGGTTCACCAGTTTTTGGTGATCTTTATAGTTGGTCCATTTCTGAGCCAGTGGCCCTTCAGGAATCCTTGCATTCAATTTACTCATCTTTCAATCTTTTATGGAATTAAAAAAACAGGTATTGTGCCAAAGCAATAACAGAGAAACCTCCGCCTAAAATAATGGCAACAATGGTACTGATACATTTTAAACGAGGCATCCAGGTTTTGTTATTCCATCCAATAGTCTGGAAACCCGACCAGAATCCGTGTGCAAGGTGGAAAGCCAAAGCAACCGAACCTACCACGTAGATAATAACAATGGGCAAATTTTTAAATGTTTCGTTTACGAGTGAATATGCATCTTCGCCTTTTGCAATTAATCCAAAGAAAGGAAATTCAACTTCAGCGGGTTCCCAAGGCATGAAACCCTTCATTTTCAGGTAGAAGTTAAAAAGGTGTACTACAAGAAAAGAAAAAACAGCAATTCCGAGTGGAAGCATATTCAAAGAGGCCCACTCGATGCCTGAGGTCTTTTTGCCTGAGGCATAACCTTGCGGACCACGAGCTTTCATGTTCTGAAGAGTCAGAAGCAACGAATAAATAATGTGTACGATAAAACCGATAGCCAAAACCGGCTCAATGATTTTAATTAAAGGGTTCGTTCCCATGAAATGCACGCCAGCATTGAACATTTGACCAGGTTCAAAACCGAATACTCCATCGAGTAAAAGGAATGAGTTAAGGGTTAAATGAACAAAGAGGAATACGACCAGGAACAAACCTGTTACGCTCATCAGGAGTTTGCGTCCAATAGAGGCAGTCAGTAAATTGCTCATAGAATAACAGATTTTTATTTTAATAATAGATTCAATTTATTTTGCCCGACAAAAGTAGAGTTAACAGAAGTCAGATACAATAAAAACAAGATCAAATTAACTAATTTAT
>JACCEE012817107.1_pt1 | contig 16097 bp, 13 predicted proteins | sample 7449931 | NCBI WGS metagenome assembly JACCEE01 (sample SAMN15323457, study PRJNA562643) | freshwater metagenome | isolation source: river surface water | place: USA:Blue River Watershed | collected 2017-08-19 | reverse complement strand
TCATCAAAAACGATGCCTACTTGGTCAGCACAACATGCTAACGCCCGTTTCAGTGAACTATTAAAAGCCTGCTAGCCGACGACCTTCAACTTGTCACTAAACACGGTTGAGCTATGGCGTAAATTACAACCCATCACAAATCCTACGTTGAAAAAACTTTTCCTATCGGATGAAAACAGGGGCGATTTAATTAGCTTCTCCATTAAAAATAACGAATTATACTATTTTTTATCACTCGCATTTATGGACTACCCAAAGCGTTATCTTTTAAACCATGCGCAAACAACTTTTTAGCATCTTTCTGTGCTTGCAACATGAACTTAACGGTATACATTACCAATCCAAGTTTTCTAAACTCACAGCCAGATGATCCGGCTCAGCTCTTGCCTGTATGATACTTTCTACCATACCGTTTTGTGACCTTAAATAAGCATCGTCACTTTCATAGTCAGACTGTTCCAAAATCCGAATTTCATTTTTTGAAAAATGCGCCAATAGCCAGAAAAACTTTTCGTAAATAAAGTGACTGTTTTCATTCGCGCAATCCTCAAACTAAAGAATTAAATTTTTATTCCTCATCGATGTGGTCAATCTTTGGCATATCACTCAACAATGCCGCCACCCGCATTCCAGTATCAAACGAATCATCATACAAAAAGCGAAATTCGGAAATATGCCGTAATTTCATACGCTTAGCGACATAATGCCGAATCATCGGAGCTAACTCATTGAGCAATTTAACCTGCGTTTTTTTCCCCGCCGCATCAACATTCAAAGCAGTGATATAAATTTTTGCATAAGATAAATCCTTGGTTAGCACTACCTCATTAATGGTAATAAAACCTAATCGATTATCATCCATATCGCGCTGCAAAACTTGCGCGATTTCCTTTTGCATTTGCGAAGCAACTCGCGCACTGCGACTAAATTCTCTTGCCATTAAACTTCCCGTTTCACTTCAACGCGTTCAAAGACTTCAATTTGGTCGCCAATTTTGACATCGTTGTAGTTTTTCACGCCGATACCGCACTCCATGCCCATTTTTACTTCACTGGCATCATCTTTAAAGCGGCGTAATGATTCTAATTGCCCCTCAAAAATAACCACGTTATCGCGTAGCACGCGAATCGGTAAATTGCGTTTTACAAAACCTTCCACAACCATACAACCTGCAACCAACCCAAATTTAGGCGAACGGAACACATCGCGGACTTCAGCAAGCCCAACAATTTTTTCATGAATATCAGGGGCTAACATGCCGTTGATTGAACGTTTTACTTCGTCAATTGCTTCATAAATAACACTGTAATAATGTAAATCAATGTCTTTTTCTTCGATTAATTTGCGTGAAGTTGCATCGGCACGCACATTAAAGCCCATTAAAATAGCACCAGACGCTAAAGCTAAATTGGCATCAGTTTCATTAATACCACCAACGCCGCCGTAAACGCATTTTACTTCCACCTCCGGCGTGGATAAAGCTGTTAACGCGCCTCGCAAGGCTTCTAAGCTGCCCTGTACATCGGTTTTAATAACCAAATTAAGGGTTGCTGTTTCACCGGCTGCCATTTTAGAAAACACTTCTTCTAATTTTGACGCTTGCTGTGCAGCATGACGACTGGACTTACTTTTATCTTCACGATGTTCGGCTAACTCACGCGCAATGCGCTCGTTTTGAACCACCAAGAAACGATCACCTGCATTCGGTGTGCCGGATAAACCTAAAATTTCAACAGGCGTGCAAGGTCCTGCGGTTTTGATCGCTTTACCCGATTCATTAAACATGGCACGTACGCGACCGTATTCATGACCGCATAAAACAAATTCGCCTTTATTTAACGTTCCGCGCTGTACTAAAACTGTTGCTACTGCCCCACGTCCTTTATCTAAGCGTGATTCAATCACTAAACCGGAAGCATTGCCTTCAATAGGAGCGGTTAACTCTAAAATTTCAGATTGCAAAATTAAGGCCTCAATTAACTCATCAATCCCAGCACCTGTTTTCGCTGAAATTTTTAAGAATTGTACATCTCCCCCCCATTCTTCAGACAAAACATTGATATTTGCCAGTTCCTGCATCACTTTTTCAGGGTTCGCCGCCGGTTTATCAATTTTATTAATAGCGACAATAATAGGTACATTCGCAGCACGCGCATGTTCAACGGCTTCTTTGGTTTGTGGCATTACGCCATCGTCGGCTGCAACAACGACAATAACCACGTCGGTAATTTCTGCGCCCCGCGCCCGCATTGCTGTAAATGCAGCGTGTCCGGGGGTGTCTAGGAAAGTGACTGCACCGTGATCGGTTTTAACTTGATAAGCACCAATATGCTGCGTAATTCCACCTGCTTCACCGGCTGCAACCCGTGTTTTGCGGATGTAATCCAATAACGACGTTTTACCATGGTCAACATGCCCCATGATAGTGACAATCGGAGCGCGTGGAAATAATTCTCTATCATCGACTGCGTTTTCTACTGCTGCCAGCATTTCTTGTTCAACATCATCGTCACTTTGCATAATCGCTTTGTGACCCATTTCTTCGACCAAAATGACCGCAGTCTCTTGGTCAATACTTTGGTTAATAGTTGCCATCATGCCCAGTTTCATCAACTGTTTAATCACTTCCGCCGCTTTTACACTCATTTTCTGAGCTAAATCAGACACAATAATATGTTCAGGAATAGTGACTTCTTTAATGACCGGTGCAACAGGCATCTCAAATTGATGTTTAGCATCATTCACAGGCGATAACGGACGGGATTTTTGTTTCGGTTTTTTACTTCTGACCCGCCGACTGCCGATTTCGCGCTCAGAATATTCATCCAGCACAGAAATTGCCCCGCCGCGTCCTAAAGAAGCCGATTTACTCCCCGAAATACCACGACCTGAAGGAATTTCGCGGCCATTCATAGCACCGCCGCCTTTGCCAGCCGATCCTTCACGGGTTGGTGTATTTTTAAACGCAGTATTTTTGCCGCTTGTAGTACCTGTTGCGGCAGTATTACGGTTGTTTGCCGTATTAGCTGATGGCTTACTGGTATTTGTATTAGGTTGATTAGTTGTTGCGGTCGTAGCATTACGCCCAGATTGCGTAGAATTTGTCCGTGCCGGCTGTTTTTTCTTATTTTGAATTTGCTGTTTTGCTTCTGCTTGTTTTCTTACCTTATCGGCATTACGTTGCACAGATTCTTCCAAACGTTGTTTACGCTCACGCTCTTTTTGTTCTGCTTCTTGTTTTTGCTGTTCAAGTAATAATGCCTGCTCTTCGGCTAATTGTGCCTCTGTTTTAACAGGCTGTGATAATGTGGCATCAGGCAATACGGTAAGTTCTTCTGTAATTTCAGGTACTTGATTAACAACCGGTGTAACAGGTTGTGCTAAATTTTGTGGCTCAAGTTCGGCTTGTACCGATGAAGATGACTCGCTTGGATTAGGCGTAGACTGCTCCACTGCTGGATTTTTTATATCAACAGTTTCCGTTGTCTCAGCACGTTTGATATAGGTTTTTTTCTTACGCACTTCCACACTGATAGTTTTAGTTGAGCTGCCCGGCACCGAAGCCTGTTTTAATTCACTGACTTTACGGCGTTTTAACGTTACGCGCGTGGGTGCAGCAGCACCTGATACATCTTCGGTTTTTCCATGCCGTTTACGCAAATGGGCCAATAATTTAGTTTTTTCTTCATCATCAACAATGGCATCAGGGGCGTTTACTTTTAGGCCAGCCTCCGCCATTTGTTCTAACAAACGTTCAAGCGGAATACCAACGACCTCTGCTAATTCTCGTACCGTTTTATCACTCATTTTCGCGTCCCCTATTTACCCTGTTCCGTTACAAACCACGGTTCCCGTGCCTTCATAATCAATGTGCTTGCGCGTTCTTTATCCATTTTAGCAAAACCTAACAAATCGTCTATTGCCAATTCAGCTAAATCATCCATCGTCACGATGCCTTGGCTTGCCATTTGATAAGCCAATTCTTCGTCCATCCCTTCCATATTCAGTAAATCATCCGCAGGTGTGGCGGTTTCAATTTTTTCTTCAGAAGCAATCGCACTAATTAATAACGAATCTTTCGCCCGCTTTTTTAACGTTTCGACCAGTTCTTTATCGAAGCCATCAATTTCTAGCATTTCATCAACTGGCACATAAGCAATTTCTTCAACCGTATTAAAACCAACGTCGGCTAAAATGTGCGCAATTTCATCATCAACACCTAATTGTGCCATAAACATTTGCATAACACGTTGTGTCGCAGCATCGGTATCCTGTTCAACTTTTGCAGCATCCAATACATTCAATTCCCACCCGGTTAACTGGGTTGCCAAACGCACATTTTGACCTCCGCGTCCGATGGCTTGGGAAAGATTATCTGTCGCCACCGCAACATCCATGCTATGTTTATCTTCATCTACAACAATTGATTGAATTTCCGCAGGTGACATCGCATTAATTACAAATTGTGCATCATTCGGATTCCATAAAATAATATCAATCCTTTCCCCGGCTAGTTCATTTGTCACCGCTTGTACACGCGAACCGCGCATACCTACACAAGCTCCGACGGGGTCTAAGCGTGGATCATTCCCTTTCACCGCAATTTTCGCACGCGAACCTGGATCGCGCGCAGCACCAATGACCTCAATCAACCCTTCCCCAACCTCCGGCACTTCTAACCGAAACAACGCAATCAGCAGTTCAGGCGCGGTACGGCTGACAAACAACTGTGGCCCGCGTGCTTCAGGACGTACATCTTTGAGATAACCGCGAATTCTGTCACCTACCCGTACTGGCTCCCGCGGAATCATATCTTCTTTAGCGATATACGCCTCAACATGACCGCCTAAATCTAAATATAAACTGCCTTTTTCAATACGTTTTACAATACCGGTAATTAAATCACCAACCCGACTTTTATAAGCGAGAACAATTTTATTACGTTCAGCTTCGCGGATTTTTTGAATAATCACTTGCTTCGCAGTTTGAGCGGCTATCCTACAAAAAGCGACTGACTCAATTTGTTCCTCAACAAAATCGCCGACCTGAATATCCGGATTATCCATGCGTGCGACTTCTAATAAAATTTGTGATTCGGGAAACTCCACATCGCCATCTACTTTATCATTAGGTTCAACGACTTCCCAGCGTCTAAAGGTATCATAATCGCCGGTTTGTCGATTGATAGAAACTCGCGCTTTAATCCTGTTTTCATGACGTTTAACCGCAGCGGCTTCCAAAGCGGACTCCATCGCTTGAAACACAATATTTTTATCAATTTCTTTTTCATTGGCGAACACATCAACCACTAAAAGAATTTCTTTATTTGCCACTACGACCTCCTTTTTCGAGTAAATAATCGGGGACTAACCGGGCTTTGCTAATGACTGCAAAGGGAATTTCAAAAATTTGCTGTGCTTCTTGTAAAAAAATAGTCTCACCCTCAACGGCATGAATTAAAGCAGTTATTTTACGGCGACTATCAATAGCTTTGATTAAATTAACGCTGACTGTACGACCAATAAAACGCTCAAATTGACTCGCTTTAAATAGCGGACGATTTGCTCCGGGTGATGAAACCTCCAACTGATAATTGCCTTGAATTGGGTCTTCAACATCTAACACAGCACTGACTTGATGGCTGACTTTGCTACAATCATCGACCAATACGCCGCTTTCGCTATCAATATAAATTCGTAATAAGCCATGTTGAGGATGTGGGTTATATTCAATCCCCACGCACTCATAACCTAAGCCCATTACAATAGGTTCAATCAGGTTAACTAAATGCTCAGGAGCTTGTCTCATCGTTTTCTCACTTTATTTTACCCATAAAAAAAGAGCCTTGAGGCCCTTCCATTGATAGCTATTTAAACCGCATAGGACTTTTTTTAAAGTCCCTGAAAATAAAAAACCCCATAAATGGGGCTTTTGATATTTGGTAGCGGGGGCAGGATTTGAACCTACGACCTTCGGGTTATGAGCCCGACGAGCTACCAAGCTGCTCCACCCCGCGATTGATTTAGCTATTATAAGGTGTTGTTAAAATTTAGCAAGTGATTATTTAAAATAACCTAAAATAACTTACTTTATGCTGTAGAACTGGTCATGCTATATATTTTAGTTCGCTATCTATTTTGCGATTGTAAGTGTCTTTGTCTAATCCATAACAAGTGCAACATTGGTCATTGGCATAAATTTGTAGCATATATAATCCCAATTTTGATATTTTCAAGCGGATTTTAGACGTGGAAAAGGGGATTAAATAACACGCTTTAGTGACAAGGTTCATTAAACGGTTTTCTGTTACAATACCGCTTCAGTTTAAATAGTAACTATCCTGCAAATATCATTCCAATTAACCAGCAGCGTGCAGGGTCAGTGGTATAACTAACATATATTTCTTAAATAATTTAACTAATTGAAAATACAGTGGATTTAAAACATATACGAAATTTTTCCATCATTGCCCACATTGATCATGGAAAATCAACCCTTGCTGACCGCTTTATTCAAATCTGTGGCGGCTTAAGTGCGCGGGAAATGGAAGCGCAAGTCTTAGATTCAATGGACTTGGAAAAAGAGCGCGGCATCACCATTAAGGCTCAAAGTGTCACCTTAAACTACACCTCGCAAAAAAATGGCGAAACTTATCAATTAAATTTTATTGATACCCCCGGACATGTTGATTTTTCTTATGAAGTATCGCGTTCCCTTGCCGCCTGCGAAGGGGCATTATTAATTGTTGATGCTGCACAAGGCGTAGAGGCACAAAGTGTTGCCAACTGTTATACCGCCATTAATTTAGGGTTAGAGGTCATTCCAGTTTTAAACAAAATTGATTTACCATCTGCTGAACCTGAGCGGGTTATACATGAAATTGAAAACGTGATTGGTATCCCCGCGGATAACGCCCTTAAAATCAGTGCTAAAACGGGTTTAGGCGTTGAAGGTGTATTAGAACAGTTAATCGAGGGAATTCCAGCACCTATAGGTGATGAAAATGCGCCATTACAGGCGTTAATTATTGATTCTTGGTTCGATAATTATTTAGGCGTGGTATCGCTGGTGCGGATTATGAATGGTAGTTTGCACAGAAAGCAAAAAATTACCATTATGTCGACCGGCAAATCATTTTTGGCAGAAAAGGTGGGTATTTTTACACCAAAACGCTTGGAGCAAGAACAACTGAGTACCGGACAAGTTGGTTTTATTGTTGCTGGGATTAAAGACATTTTTGGCGCGCCGGTAGGCGATACTATTACATTAACAGATAACCCTTGTGCTGCATCACTGGAGGGCTTTGAAAAGGTACAACCGCGTGTGTTTGCTGGATTGTATCCGGTCAGTGCCGATGCTTATGAAAATATGCGCGAAGCATTAAACAAACTGCGCTTAAACGATGCTGCCCTGCAATTTGAACCGGAAACCTCACAAGCCTTAGGGTTCGGTTTTCGTTGCGGCTTTTTGGGTATGCTGCATATGGAAATTGTTCAAGAACGTTTGGAACGCGAATATGATATTGATTTAATCACTACCGCGCCGACGGTGATTTATGAAGTTGAAACGCACGGTGGCGAAGTGCTATTGGTAGATAATCCTGCAAAATTACCGGATGTTGGAACAATTGAGGAAATTCGCGAACCGATTATTCGCGCCAATGTATTGGTTCCACAAACCTATTTAGGCGGGGTCATTAATTTATGTATCGAAAAACGCGGTATTCAAAAGGATATGCAATATACCGGAAGTTAGGTATCGTTACATTATGAATTACCTTTAAGTGAAGTGGTATTAGATTTTTTTGACCGTTTAAAATCTATTAGTCGCGGTTATGCGTCATTTGATTATGAGTTTTTGCGTTTTGATACGGCTGATTTAGTTAAATTAGATGTGTTAATTAACGGCGATAAAGTCGATGCGCTGTCAATTATTGTGCATAAAGATTTAAGTCAAAATCGTGGGCGGGATTTGGTGGAAAAAATGAAAGATTTAATTCCAAGGCAAATGTATGAAGTTGCGATTCAAGCTGCGATTGGCTCTAAAATTATCGCCCGCTCCACTGTTAAAGCGTTGCGTAAAAATGTGATTGCTAAATGTTATGGCGGCGATATTACCCGCAAGAAAAAGCTTTTGGAAAAACAAAAAGCCGGTAAAAAACGCATGAAACAAGTTGGAAATATCGAAATTCCGCAAGAAGCCTTCTTGGCTGTATTACAAATCAATAAGGAATAAGCGGCAACTTTACTTAATAAATTTTTTAATTTTAACCTTCACTGTATAGACATGGATTTTGATTTTTCTTTTTTTCTGGTTGTCGCAACCTTTGTCACCGGAACCATTTGGGGCGGTTATTTGCTGCATTTAAAGCGTCATCAGCGTGAATTTAATGAACGTGATGAGCCTTGGGTAGTTGAATATGCGCGTTCATTTTTTCCGGTAGTATTAATTGTATTATTACTGCGGTCTTTTTTAGTTGAACCGTTTAGGATTCCTTCGGGGTCTATGATGCCTACGCTATTAGTGGGTGATTTTATTTTAGTGAATAAATTTACCTATGGAATACGATTGCCGGTATTGCATAGCAAAATTATTGGATTAAATACACCGCAGCGGGGTGATATTGTCGTGTTTCGTTTTCCTAAAGACCCAAGCGTTGATTATATAAAACGGGTTATTGGTCTGCCGGGGGATAAAGTGGCCTATCATGAAAAAAAATTATTCATTAATGACCAACCCATTACACAAGTTTCTTTAGGTAAATCTCCTTATATTGCAGAAGGTGAAGACCCTGCCAGTGTGGAGCATTTTTTAGAAAACTTAACTCCTGTTGAACACAGTATCTTACTTAATCATGCACAACCGACTGTTGAGGTTGAATATGTTGTACCTGCCGGACATTATTTTGTGATGGGCGATAATCGCGATAATAGTAATGACAGTCGTTATTGGGGAACTGTACCGGAAGAAAACTTAGTCGGTAAAGCTTTTTTTATCTGGATGAGTTGGGATTTAGGGCGTGGCGGTATCGTTTTTAGTCGCATTGGTACATTATTAAAATAACAGATTGACAATTGTGTTTACTTTTTATTTTTTCGGAGAACAGCATGAATTATTCACTACAAAAACAACGCGGGATGACGATGATAAGCCTTGTGCTGCTCTTGGCGGCTATTGGTGCGGTGGTTGTTTTGGTTTTAAAAATAACCCCGGTATATATGAATCACGGTAAAGTAGTCAGTGCTTTAGAAGGCTTAAAAGGCACAACCGATATTCAAACGCAAAGTAAAGCGGAAGTCATTACGAGTTTGTCTAAACGGTTTGCGGTTAATTCAGTAACCGGCATTGATACTGAAAAAGATGTGATTATCACTAAAAACGGTGATTATTTAAAAGTGGAAATACAATATCAAGTTGAGCAACCGCTAGTGGGTAATCTTTTTGCGCTAATGAAATTTGATGATGTGATTGAAGTTGGAAAACCGTGATAAAAGAACCCAAGTATTTAGCAAAATCTCTGGGGCTAAGTTTTAGTCGCCCTGAGCTTCTTACTAATGCCCTCACGCATCGTAGCATGGGGGCATATAATAATGAACGACTAGAGTTTTTGGGCGATTCTATTTTGGGGTTCGTTATCGCCCAAAAGCTTTATGATAGTTTTCCAGATGCAAGCGAAGGCGTGTTAAGCCGTCTAAGGGCGAGTTTGGTCAATCAAGATTCGCTGGCCTCATTGGCGCGTAAACACAATATCGGTGATTATTTAATTTTAGGGTCAGGTGAACTAAAAAGCGGTGGCTTTCGCCGTGATTCTATTCTATCGGACGCAATAGAAGCGATTATCGGCGCACTTTTTAAAGACCAAGGTATTGAAGCTTGTCAAACTTGGATTTTGGCTTTATTTGCTGATAAATTACATGAACTTACTGCTGATAATTGGAAAAAAGACCCTAAAACCCAGTTACAAGAACTTATGCAGTCGCGTGGATTGGAGTTACCGGATTATCAATTAGTGACTACTTCCGGTTCACCGCACGCGCAGTTGTTTAAAATAACCTGTCGCACAGGTTTAACGGATGAGGTGTGTGAAGGTTCTGGCGGTTCGCGTAAAAAAGCTGAACAATCTGCCGCTGAAAAAATGCTTTTGCTATTACAACGAGAAAATAAATGAATTGTGGTTATGTCGCCTTAATTGGTCGCCCTAATGTAGGTAAATCAACCCTAATGAATCACTTATTAGGGCAAAAAATTAGTATCACTTCGCGTAAACCGCAAACCACCCGGCATCGAATTTTAGGCATTAGTACCAATGCGCTAGGGCAAGCCATTTATATGGATACACCCGGAATGCACGCCAGTGAAAAACGTGCATTAAACCGTTATCTTAATCGCACCGCTGATACAACGTTGTTGGGGGTTGATGTTGTGGTATGGCTGATTGATGGGTTGTTTTTTCAAGAATACGATGAAGTGATTTTTCAAAAACTTGAACGCGCGGGGTTGCCGGTAATTTTGGCTGTAAATAAAGTCGATAAATGTAAAGATAAAGATGCAATACTGGCTTTTTTTGCACAAGCGCAGTTGAAATACCCTTTTGAGCATATTATTCCCGTATCTGCATTAAAAAGCACGAATTTAGAACAATTAGAAAGTGCGATTATGTCGTTATTGCCGCAGCGTGAGCCGATTTATCCAGAAGATCAAATCACCGATAGAAGCGAACGATTTTTAGCCGCTGAAATTATTCGTGAAAAACTTACCCGCCGTTTAGGGGATGAATTGCCCTATTCTTTAACCGTAGAAATTGAACGTTATGAAGAATTACCTACTATTAGTAAAATTTACGCGATTATTTGGGTGGAACGTGATGGGCAAAAAAATATTGTAATTGGTAAAGACGGGGATATGCTGAAAAAGGTAGGGACGGACGCGCGTTTGGATATTGAAAAATTGATTGAGCAAAAAGTGTATTTGCAGTTGTGGGTGAAAGTAAAATCCGGCTGGTCGGATAGTGAACGGGCGTTGCAAAGTTTGGGGTTTGGTCTTTAGTTATTTGTGATGAAAAATAAACTGTATTACGGTGATAATTTAGAGGTTTTGCGCAATCATATCGCCAACGAAAGCATCGATTTATGTTATATCGATCCGCCGTTTAATTCCAATCGTGATTATAATCAGATTTATACAGTCAATAGTAAAGTAGATAAAGCGCAAGCACAGGCTTTTATTGATACTTGGACTTGGGATAAAAACGCTGAATTAGGTTATTTAGAAATACTAGAAAATAAAATTGGTTTACCGCGCCAAAGTGTTAAATTAATTAAAGGAGTTCCTAAGGATATTGAAAGCGCAATTGCTCTTGCACATAAAGAAGGTGATCGCGTTAGAAAAGAATTTGAAAAATGGATTGTGTTAACTTATGCAGAAAATAAAGCGCGAATTAATGATAAAAAAAGTGCAGATGCAGGTATTGACGGCATCGCTTTTATGCTGGATAAAAAAGAAAATGGTGATATTACCAATGCGGAAATTATTTTCAGCGTGAAGTCTGGTGAATCCTTATCAGCTACTGTAATTCGAGATTTATTTGGCACAGTAGAATAGAGAGAAAGCTGCAATAGGGTTTCTTTTAACTTTATACCCTATGGATAATTTAGTTAAAGAAGCCAAAAAATATGGTGTGTATAAAAACCGGTTTACTGGAGCCATTTATCCTAAAATACAAGTTATTCATGTCGAAGAGGTATTAGCGGGGCGCACTATTTCTAAAGATTTGGCTAATGTAGTTGAAGTGCTAAAAAGAGCCGTCAGCCAGAAAAACTATCAATTAGCATTGGATAATAGTTGAAAATCTGATGATTAATACAAAATCTAATGTTTTTCTCGCTTTCGCAACACAAGGAAATTTTGATTTCAGTGTGAAATGGTTAAATTACTGTGGATGTTGCTAACGTTTTTTAAGAGTTAAATTTATGAAAAAACAGCCTATTTTATTGGGGGTCAATATTGATCACGTTGCCACGTTGCGACAAGTACGCGGTAGCATTTATCCTGAACCGGTACAGGCAGCATTAGTCGCCGAACAAGCCGGTGCAGACGGTATTACTGCGCATTTACGCGAAGACCGGCGGCATATTCAAGACCGCGATATTTATTTGCTTAAAGATATGTTGCATACCCGTTTGAATTTAGAAATGGGGGTAACCAAAGAAATGCTAGCCATTGCTGAAAAAGTTAAGCCGTATGCCTGTTGTTTAGTACCAGAAAAACGTGCGGAATTGACCACCGAAGGCGGTTTAGATGTAGCAGCACAACCGGAAAAAATGAAAGCGGCTTGTAGCACTTTAGCGGCTGCTGGGATTGAAGTGTCACTGTTTATTGATCCTGAAGAAAAACAAATTGATGCAGCGATTGCAGTCGGCGCACCGGTGATAGAATTACATACAGGGGCTTATGCGGAGGCTAAAACGCCGGTTTTGCAACAACAAGAATTAGCTAGAATTCAGCGAGCGGCTTTGTATGCGCATCGTTTAGGATTGCAGGTGAATGCAGGACATGGCTTAAATTTTTATAATGTTGAAGCTATTTGTAAAATTTCGCAAATTGTAGAATTAAATATTGGGCATTTTTTAATTGCGCAGGCAGTATTTTCTGGACTAGCACAAACAGTGACGCAAATGAAAATGATAATGCGCCAAGTCCGCATAAGCGATTGATTATAAAGTTTTTTATTTGAATTAATCCCAATGAATTGATTGTAAAAACATAAAAGAGTGAATTGATGATTGTTGTATTGAACTGATTTTTTTATAAGCTTGTGATACTGCTAATTTTGATTTATTTGATGGTTATGGCGCATTAAAATTTGTAACTTAAAAATTAAATGCTGACAAAATGACTATTTTCAGAGTTTTTTTTATGATATAAAACAGGGCTATGGTAAAATTAAAAGGTTTCACTCGCTGAAATGTTAGCGACAAAGTAAGTCAAAAGCATTGAGGATTTTAACTTTACTGCGCATAGATTATAAACACGACAAAAGACCGCCACTTAAAATTTTAGTTCGATAGGATAGGGATTAATAATGGTTAGCAATTCCCATAATACACAGACAGACAACAGACTTTATAACGCTGATTTATCACAGGATAGTTGCGGAGTGGGTTTTATTACCCATAAACAAAGCAAACAAAGCCATGATTTATTGGTTAAGTCGCATGAAGCATTGTGTACCATTCCTCATCGCGGTGGCATGAGTGCGGAAGGCATAGGCGATGGTGCAGGGGTTAATATTGATTTATCGTTAAAATTTTTTCGCAAAATTACTGGACGCGCTGATTTACAATTGGGTCAGTTTGGGGTTGCGAATTTCTTTTTTCCTGAAGATCATGATCATTATGATTGTGCCGCCAGCGCGTTAGTCGAAAAACATCTAAAAGCTTTTGATTTACCGATTATCACTTGGCGCAAAATTCCCGTTGACTGTAGTGTGTTAAACGCTGCTTCTATTAAAGCGCAATACCCAATTAAACAAATTATTTTTGCCCGGCCGGCTTTTTTGCAAGCTTCTTCAGATGATGCGTTTGAGCGACATATTCAAAAAGCTTTGCTTGCGATTGAGGAAGAAGGTTTTAGCCGTCCAGAATTAAATGGATTTTATCCGTTGTCGATGAGTTCGCGCACGCAGGTTTATAAAGGGCGGCTAAATTCTTTTGAGGTTATTCCGTATTTTACTGATTTATATGATGTAGACCACGAAATCAGTACCTTATTTTTCCATACGCGCTTTTCGACCAACACTGCGCCGGCGACAATGATGGCGCAGCCGTTCCGTTATTTAGCGCACAACGGTGAATTAAACACGGATAAAAAAAATCGCTTAAGTGAATGTGCAATTGCCAGACAACACAATAAACACATTGTATTTCCGTGTGGGCAATCCGATTCTGGGCGTTTAGACCAAACGTTAACCCGTCGTATTAACGAAGATGGTTTAGACATTGTTACTGCGGTATTGGCGATGATGCCGCCTGCGTGGGAAAACGATACTACTTTATCGCCACAAGTACGCGCAATGCTGGAATATTTTAGCCTGTATGAAGAAAAAAATGACGGCCCGGCAGCATTAATTTTTAATGACGGCATTCGTGTCGGGGCAAGATTAGACCGCTTAGGTTTGCGACCTTTGCGTTCAGTGGAAACGGCTGACTATTTAGCGGTGATGTCAGAAGCGGGGCAAATTGATTTTCCTCCCGAACAAGTATTAAAACGTGGGCGTATTGAAGCCGGCGGTATGCTGTATTTTGATCACAGTACCGGACAGGCTTATGACAGTCATCAAGTTATGGAACGACTGGCGAAACAAAAAGATTATCAAAGTTTGTTGGCGCAAAGTTGTGTTCATCTTAGCGAGTTGCCAACGTTAGCTCTATCGGATATAGATAACACACATCCCTTGTCGATAGAGCAACAGCACACTGCTTATTCGCTCAACCAAGAAAGTTTTAAATTCTTATTGGATCCGATTTTAACCACCGGTTTAGAAAAAGTCTCGGCGATGGGATATGGTATTACCCCAAATGCGCTGTCACGCGCCGAAGGCGGTATGTCCCGCTATTTTAGCCAGCGTTTTGCACAGGTGACGAATCCACCGTTGGATTCGTTGCGCGAAAGTGACGGCATGACGTTGCGTGTAGCGTTGGGGGCAAAACCAACTTTTTCTGCGGACAATAGTAAACAGTTGGTTATTGAGTCGCCCATTTTACAACGTACACAATTAGCACAAATCCGCACGCAAAAAACAGTCGCGGTGATGACGCTGGATATGCTCTATACGCCGAATTTTATTGATGCGAAAGCGAATGAAATGGCTTTAGAACAAGCCTTGCTGGCAGTTTGTGCAGAAATTGAAACAGCCGCGCGTTCTGCCTGCGGAATTATTATCTTAACAGATAGAGGGATTAATCAAACGCACGCCGCGATTCCGGCATTATTAATGATTGCAGCCGCTAATCAACGCTTAGTTAGCGCCGGGTTACGCTTTAGCTCTTCATTGATTATCGAAACGGGACAGGCGGTAAGTCCACATGACATCGCAACATTACTCGGATTTGGTGCATCTGCGGTATGTCCGCTAAGTGTGCATAATCGAGTTATAAGTCAATACGCAGAACCGGTACAACAACAAAAAGCGTTAAATAACTTTCAAAAAGGGGTAGAAAAATCCCTAATGAAAACAATGGGGAAGTTTGGCTTGTGTACGGTCGAAAGCTATATTGGCGGTGAATTCTTTGAGTCTAACTATTTAGACACAGAAGAGGATAAACTCAGCCCTTATTTTCCGACTATTCATGCGGCTGTCGGCGGTGTGCGGTATGCGGATATTGCTGCCAGTGCTAGCGAATGGCATCACAAAGCCTTAAGCGTAAAAGAGGAAAAGGACATTCCATTTTTAGGCTTGTTTAAAGAACGTCAAGATGGCGCGGGGCATACTTTTGGTAATACGGCGGTACGTGAATATATTAATATGACTGATGAAGCCATTTTATATATTCCTTCGCCACAGTCGCCAGTTGCCAGCGATACCGCGTATGTTGATTCAGGCTATGATAAGCGTACCCCTGAACAAATTGATCAATTTGGTATCACGCCCGCGTACCGCAGTTTTACGCAGAATTTAGCAGTGGAACGGCAAGCGCGTCCTGCGGCGTTGCGTGACATTATGGATTTTCCAGCTGATATTAGCTTGGCCAATACGCGCGCTGAGTTTGATAAAATTTTAGGCAAACAAAATTTATTCGGTAACACTAATTATTTAGTGCGCGGGTTGCAAGTCATTCAGCAAGCAAATGATTTTATTATGGTTTTTACGCAAAACAATAATTTAATCAGGTTGCAAGCGTTAGCTGAACATTTACAACTACGTTTTGCAAGTGAAGCGTTCAAACTGCACGTCTCTGAACAGGGGGTAATGCTCAGTGCGGTCGCCCCCCAAACTGTTCTCCATCATTATTTATCTACCCTGGAAACTGCACGCGAGCCGTTGCCGTTGAAGGATGTACAGGCAGCGCATCAAATCACCGCTACGTTAACTTCTGGGG